>ERZ838483.344-NODE-344-length-59158-cov-6.574167_pt1 | contig 59158 bp, 67 predicted proteins | sample MGYA00519939_ERZ838483 | MGnify/ENA primary metagenome ERZ838483 (study PRJEB31850, sample SAMEA3708836) | human gut metagenome | biome: human gut; feature: human-associated habitat; material: faeces | place: China | collected 2014 ...
AACTGCCCGCACTGCGGGCAGAAGTGATTGGGCAGAGCGTCGGTTCCGACGCCAGTCCTTTATCCTGCTATAAATAAGTTCCTCCGATAACCGCCCAAACTGCCGAAGCTACGTCCCATACGGCGTGGGAAAGTCCTCTCCGGAGCGGTTTCAAATCACACTCGCACAAACGGCTCACGTTCGTTTTCACAGGTGAAAGCGGGTACACACTTGCCTTCACCAACAGGATCGCACACACCGGCTCACACGGCGAAACACGGGGCGTTTTGGATGGGGGTGGTATCACTACCCTCGGAGCGTTTTGCGCGGTTCGGAACCCCTGCGCGGCCGGGTGTCAGAACGGCAAACTTTGCCGCTTTTGGGCCTTGGTCAGGTGTGCTCCCGAAGAGCGCAGAGAGCCTTCGGAACAGCGATGCGCTCATGCGCGTCGCTGTTCCGAGGCGTCGCAGCCCCGCTGGGCCGCGTGATCCCATTGCTGTTTCTCTTGCCGCATTGATGGGTTTCGCGGTTTTGCTCAGCCGCTTCGTTGGCACACAGAAAATTGAGCGCCTGTTCTTTAGTTACAGCGGTGCGTTTTTTGAACCGCTGTTCGCGTCGATCCATGCGAGAAACTTATCCTTTGGAACAACGATCCGGCTGCCGATTTTGAGCGCGGGGAATTCGTTGCCATGCACCAACTCATAGGCACCGGCACGGGAGATCCCAAGCACTGCGGCGACTTCTGCCACGGAGAGCATCAGCGGAAGCTCATCATAGCTTGTGTAGGTGGAATGCTTCATTCTGTTTTTCCTTTCCTTATGCACCGGGCAACAAATTCACCTCGGACAGCTTGCGATGAATTTGCCGCCGCTCTGTTGCGAGTTCAACCGCAGACAACTGACGTGTGTGAAAAATTTCAACGGCCTCATGGATGGGCCTGATGGTATAGCACAGATTGCCGTTCTTTTTGATCCTGGATTTTGTCAGGACAGAGGTTGGCTCTGTGGAGATGAGTCCTTTCTCCGAGAGCGCGTCGACATACTGCATGACCGTATTTTTTGTACGGCCAATTGCTTTTCCAATCGTGGTGTAGCTGGGCCAGCACTGGTAGGTACTGGGGTTCTCAAGACAGCGGAGGTAGGCGTAGACCGCGATCTCACCTGCGCCCAGCCCCAGCGAAAAAATTTCGTTCGGCAGTGTAAAAAAGTTTTTGCTGGGAAATTGATTCATGGTATGTCCTCCTGTTCGTCGGGGTGGAAGAGTTGAATGAACTCCTTTGCGGAATGGACAACGCCCAATTCCTTGAGCTGCTGATAGCGGATCAGGTCGCAGAGGGTGCGCAGACTGATCTCCGCGTACTCCAGCAGCTTATCGGTCACCAGCATTTGCTGGTAGGTGTCCAGTTCGGTCGGCGCATCCGGGGATCGGAAGAAAGTGAGCAGTTCCTCTGCGGTCGGGACACTGTCCGGTGCGTCATGCTGTATTTCCTGCCGGATGTAGTCAATGACCTCCCACTCAGCGTGGGAGGTCAGGAAGCGCAGAAGCTGCTGTGTGCTTTGTTCAAATGGATTCATGGTCATACACGCTCCTTGTGTTCAGGTGAGACGATCATGACTGCGGCCAACTCAGCCGGAAAATTTGTCTCTCACCTTTAAGGACACTCAGAGCGCGTTTGTAAACCAGAGGACAGAAGAAATTTCAAAAAAACTGGGAAGCCCTGTCATGTGGTATACTGCTTGGACTCCAAGCACAGCAAACTGCCTACAATCAACCTTACGTTTACTGGTTCTATGTGCCGGACGCTGGAGAATTTCTGTATCATGGAGACTATATTTGCCCGCTGGAACCTATTGCTGAAACGAAAGAATGCGTTGTAAATTATCGGGATGGGCAGACCTATTATCAGGATCATTATGCGGTCAACGACGGCCACAATCTGGTTTTGTATCAGCGTGACATCACAGAATATGTGGACGGTAAGCCAGTTACGCAGTATGAATCTATGCCGCAGGAATCCAGAGGAAGTTTTGAAAATCTGTTCGGTCTGTCAGGCTACTACATAGATACCTCTACCAGTCACTTTATTACGCACCTACTATGTTCCCGCAGAAAATGACGGCGGACAGAACGTAATCACCTACACCATGGAAAAGGGTGCAGCTGTTCCCAGCACTCTGAAGATGACCACTCTGGTCAAGAACTATGTTGAGGCTGAGCATAGTCTGGAGCTTGACAGCCTGAAAGCAACCACGACTAGCGAAGGCTCTAAAGCAACCTATATTGCAGTTTTCGGCGGAGCCGAAGTGACTGTTGAGGTTGTTGGGGCCAAGTAATCTGAATTTCATTTAGATACTCTGGCATCACTGCCCGCCCCCGCTCCGAAAGGAGCGGGGGCGTTTTATACCTGTTTAACATACAAAAAGCAGGCGGACATTCCTCAGGAATGTCCGCCTGTCTCATCAATTACATACCGAATCAGAGTGCCGGATCACACGGGGAGATTATTTGTACATCTCCGGCTTTTCCATGGTCTCCACCTTCAGGAACTGAGAGGTGCCGCGGGAGGCGTTCAGCGCATCGCCGGCAACGCAGGCGATGTAGCCGTCCCATGCGGAGGGGCCGGTGAGTTTGCCGTTGTGGATGGACTCCACCCACTTGCAGAACTCAATATCATAGGCTTCGATGAAGCGCTCTTTCCAGTCGGTCATGATGGGCATGGACTCGGCGGGCTTCACGCTGTCCCAGCCGGCAGGACGGGAGCGGCGCACCACAGCATAGGGGTCAGGAAGCTTCACAGTGCCGTTTTCGCAGACCACCTCGCACTGGATGTCATAGCCGTAGCCGTCAGCAACCTGAACCTCCACGTCGATGAAGCAGCCCTTTTTGGTACGCATCAGCATGACCTGCGGATTGTCATATCCCTTGTTGGAATTGGCGCTCTGGCGCACCTTTACACACTGAACGTCCTCATATTCGTCGTCCAGCAGCCAGCGGCAGATGTCCAGTTCATGAATGGCCACGTTGGTGACGCCGTTTTCGGTCTTGAAGCCCGGCCCCTGCGCCACGTTGCGGTGGCAGGCCTTGATCAGCAGGGGAGCGCCCAGCTCGCCGGAGGAAATGATCCGCTTCATTTCGGCGTAGCCGCGGTCATAGTGGCGCATGAAGCCCACCTGCACCAGACGCTTGCCGATCTCCTGCTCGCGCTTGATGATGTCCTCACAGTCCCTGGCGTTCTGGCTCAGGGGCTTTTCACAGAAGCACCACTTCTCCTCAGCCAGCGTTTTCATCACATAGTCGTGATGAGTAGGATCGATGGAGGTGATAACCACGGCGTCCACCTCAGGAGCCTTGATCATGCCGTCGCAATCATTGCCGTAGGACTTGATGCCGTACTTGGCGGCAGTGTCATCCGCAGCGGCGGCCACATAGTCGGACACGGCCACCACGGTCGCGCCGGGGACGGTTTCAATGATTCGGCGGCAGTGATCCTTGCCGATGGCGCCGCAGCCGATGATGCCAATTCTCAGAACGTTTTCCATAATGAATTACCTTTCTTTCGTATTGTAAATTGGAGGGAATACTCTCAATATTTCCGAACTTCCTTCAGGTGCGCCTGCAAATCGGCATAGGCCGTCAGGTTTTCCTTGCGCTCGGAAACCTCGGTATCGCCTACGCGCCACCAGGAGGAGTAGCCGTCGGTCATGGTCTTGGGCAGAACCTTGATGTCGAAGAGTACAGGGATATTCTTCACCTTTCTGGAATCCTCAAAGGCGGCAACCAGCTCCTCCATGGTACGGACGGTGTAGCTCTTGCAGCCGTAAGCCTCCGCCACCTTGGCATAGTCGATGTCCATGAAATCGCCGAACAGGCCGTCCTTATTCCGATAGCGCAGCTCCGTGCAGAGGGTGACGTTGCCGTGGCCCACCTGCAAATTGTTGATGCAGCCGAAGGAGGCGTTGTCAAACAGGCAGATATTCACCTTTTTGTGTTCCTGACAGGCGGTGATCAGCTCGCCGTGGAGCATATTGAAGCTGCCGTCGCCGCAGAAGGCGTAGACCTCATGCTTGTCGCCGATAGCCAGCTTCACGCCCAGCGCACCGGCCACCTCATAGCCCATGGTGGAATAGCCGTACTCCATGTTGTAGGTGTCGATGCCGGTGGGACGCCACATCCGCTGCATATCGCCGGGCAGGGAACCGGCTGCGCCGATGGCCACATCGCCCTCGCTCATCATGGCGTTGAGGGCGCCCAGAGCGGCGGTCTGGGTCAGCTGGGCGTTGACGTCCTGCGCGAAGCGCTTGGCGGAATCGGCGTTGGCGTCATTGATCTCCGGCTTCCAGGACTTCTTATCGGAGAAAGTGATGTGATCCAGACGGTTCAGCTCTTCGATCCACTTCTCCTTCGCCGTGCTGATCTCATTTTTGTAGGCGGGCTGATACCCCTCCAGCAGCTTTTCCAGACGGGGCAGCGCCTCTTTGGCGTCCGCCACCACGGGAACAGCGTCCATTTTCAGGCTCTGGAATTCGGAAACATTGATGTTGACGAATTTGCAGGTATCCTTGAACAGCCACTTGGAGGCGGTGGTGAAGTCGGTGTAGCGGGTGCCGACGCCGATGACCAGATCGGCTTTCCGGGCGATCTCGTTGGCTGCGGAGCAGCCGGTGGTGCCTACGCCGCCCAGATTCAGAGGATGCTGCCAGTCAGTGGCGGATTTGCCCGCCTGAGTCTCGCCATAGGGGATGCCGAAGGTTTCGGCAAAGTGCAGGAACTCGGCGTGGGCCTCGGAATAGCGGACGCCGCCGCCGCAGATCATCATGGGACGCTTCGCCTTGCGGATGGCCTCGGCAGCGTCAGCCAGAGCGGCCTCGGTGGCGGGGCGGCGCTCCAGACGCCAGACGCGCTTGGCAAAGAAGCTCACGGGATAATCATAGGCCTCACCCTCCACATCCTGCGGCATGGCCACGCAGACAGCGCCGGTGTTGGCGGGGTCGGTCAGCACCCGGAAGGCGTTGATCATGGCGCTCATCAGCTGTTCGGGACGGACGATGCGATCCCAGTACCGGCAGACTGCCTTGAATGCATCGTTGGTGGTGGTAGCGAGGGAGTTGGTGTGCTCCACTTGCTGAAGCACGGGATCCGGCTGGCGGCAGGCGTAGGTATCGCCGGGCAGCACCAGCAGGGGGATGTTGTTGGCGGTGGCGGTGCCGCAGGCGGTGACCATATTGGCGGCGCCGGGGCCAACGGAGGAGGTGGCAACGCAGATCTGCTTACGCTTCATCTGCTTGGCGAAAGCAACGGCGGCCTGGGCCATGCCCTGCTCGTTCTTGCCCTGATAGATCTCCAGGTGCTTGGCCTCCTGACTCAGCGCCTGGCCGAGACCCACCACGTTGCCGTGGCCGGGAATGATGAACACGCCGCGGACGAAGCGGTGCTGGGCGCCGTCCACTTCCAGATACTGGTTTTCCAGAAAACGCACCAGAGCCTGCGCCATAGTCAAACGGACAGTTTTCATGTTTTCGTTACCTCCGATCAGTGATTGGGATAGATGTGGTCATTGGCGTCGGGCTTCCAGAGCCAATCGTGCTCCTTATCGTCAATGCGGGTCTTCAGCCACGGATCGCCGTCCAGATGCCGGATGCCCCATGCGTAGCACATGGCGTAGCCGGGAGCCACCACCTGAGAATGGAAGCCGTGATTGATGACGGCGCAGCCGTTCTGCTCGGTCTTGTAGACGTCGCCGTTGGCGAAACCCGCGCCGAAGCCGTGAGGATAGTCGAAACGGTAGAAATAGACCTCCGGCTGGGGATGGTGATGAGGAGGATAGGAGGACCACTTGCCGGGACGGTTCAGCACCTCGCCCAGCACCATGTTGGAGAAGGGGGCGTTGTCATAGTCGAAGAAAGTCTTGATCTCCCGCTCCATAGCGCCCATCAGCTCGCCCTTGGAACCGGCGTGCTGGGTCTGGACGGTATCGGGCGTGTACATGACCGGCTCGTAATCCTTCTCATTCAAGGTATCCTGCATATAAAGCTCACTGTGGGCATGAGCCGTCAGGGTGATCTTGGTTCCTCTGGGAGCCAGCAGGCAGTAGGCCTCGTAATGGAAGCAGTTGGGGCGGTCGGCATCAACGGTCTTGCCGGCGTATTCATAGGTGACCTTGCCCTCGAAAAGCAGGATGGCAACCTCGCGGTCGGCGCTTTCATAGGTGTAGGTATCGCCGTCCTCCAATACCAGCAGGCCCACGTTCATCTGGGTGCCCATGTAATTGGTGGACGCATCAATGTAGGCGTTGTAGCCCGGCTTGAGTTCCTTGTTCTTGTTGAAATAGGTCATGGGGAACATCTCCTGTTTTCAAAGTGTGCAGAAAGGGAGCGCGGGATCAAAGCCCCGTATGCTCCCGGATATACTTCCGGCCCTTGATGGCATATTCCAGAGGATTGGCCCTGGCGGGATCCTGCTCGGCCTCCACCAGCAGCCAGCCCTGATAACCGGCATCGGCAAGCACCTTGAACACGGGGTCAAAGTCCACGTCGCCATCGCCGGGGACGGTGAAAGCGCCGTTGCGGACGGCCTGAAGGAAAGACCAGTTGTTCTTCCGGGCCTCCTCCACCACAGGCAGGCGCATATCCTTCAGATGAACATGACCCACGCGATCCACATACTTTTTCAGCATGGCCAGCGGATCCTCGCCGGCGAAGGTAAAGTGGCCGGTATCATAGCACAGGAATACATAGCGGGGATCCGTGTTGGCCATCATGCGGTCCGTTTCCTCGCTGGTCTGCACCACGGTACCCATGTGGTGGTGGAAGCACAGCTTGAAGCCCCGCTGGGCGGCGATCTGCCCCAGACGGTTCAGCCCCTTGCAGAGACGATCCCACTCCGCGTCGTCCATCACGTGCTTATGACCGCCGGTGAGGATAGGCACGTCAACTTTTCCCTGAATGGAGTAACTCTGCTCGGAGACATTGATGCGGTTGGCACCCACAGCCTCCAGAAAGTCCAGATTGGCAATGAAATCCTTTTCTTCCTCCTCCATGGGGCGGGTCAGAATGAAGGAAGAATACCAGCGGCTGGCGATCCGCATTCCCCGCAGATCCAGCGCCTTTTTCAGCACAACGGGATCGGTGGGATACTTGTTTCCGATCTCGCAGCCGGTGAAGCCGGCCAGCGCCATTTCGCTGACAGTCTGCTGGAAGGTGTTCTCCGCGCCCAGCTCCGGCATATCGTCGTTGCACCAGCCGATGGGAGCAATGCCTAAAGAAACGAATTTCGGGTCAAACATCGAATGTGTCCTCCTTATTTAGCGTATACAAATCAAAGCTGCTTCTTCTGATAAAAAGTTGGGGAAAAGCACGGGTGAATTTTCTGTGTTCGTTAACAGGGTGAAAAATAAAAACAAAATGACGCATACACTTCGTCTCCTTAAAAATAGCACCATTCCAGACAAAAATCAATGACCAACGGAGGCCCCGCGCTATTTTTTCCGAAACTGCCAAACGGGGAGACGATTTTTTATCGCTTTCAGCGAAGAAGCGCGGCAGCCGGCGGAATTCGCCGCCGGGAATTTCAGGGAAATATGTCGAACACCCTTGACAAGCACGGAATCCTTGCTAAAATAGAGTACACATATAAATGAATAGTCCCTTATCAAGAGTGGCGGAGGGAACGGCCCGATGAAACCACGGCAACCTGTTGAATCAAGGTGCCAAATCCGACGGAAACGACAGATGAGGAGCGGAAACGAAGCTTTCGCGCGCTCCTGTGTCGGAGCGCGTGTTTTTTACGTTTCGTCCGACAAGGGACAAAAAGGAGAAGAACATGGCAAGACACTACTTATTTACCTCTGAATCCGTGACCGAGGGTCATCCCGACAAGATCTGCGATCAGATCTCCGATGCCGTACTGGACGCCATTCTGGCCAAGGATCCCAATGGCCGCGTAGCCTGCGAAACCACGGCGTCCACTGGTCTGGTGCATATCATGGGCGAGATCACCACCAACTGCTATGTGGATATCCCCAAGGTCGCGCGGGAGGTCATCCGCGACATCGGCTACGACCGCGCCAAGTACGGCTTTGACTGCGATACCTGCGGCATCATCACCAACATTGACGAGCAGTCCGGCGATATTGCCATGGGCGTGGACAAGTGTCTGGAGGTCAAGGAGGGCGAGGCGGACGACGGTCTGGACAACGGCGCCGGCGATCAGGGCATGATGTTCGGCTACGCCTGCGACGAGACCCCGGAGCTGATGCCCCTGCCCATCTCTCTGGCGCATAAGATGGCCCGGAAACTCACTGAGGTTCGTAAGACCGGCCTTGTGAACTATCTGCGTCCCGACGGCAAGACGCAGGTCACGGTGGAGTATGACGGCGAGAAGCCCATCCGGGTGGACACGGTGGTGGTTTCCACCCAGCACAGCCCTGAAGTGACGCTGGAGCAGATCCGCAAGGACATGATCGACATGGTTATCAAGCCCACCGTTCCCGCTGCGCTGCTGGATGAGAACACCAAGTTTTATGTCAACCCCACCGGCCGGTTTGTCATCGGCGGCCCGCAGGGCGACAGCGGCCTGACGGGCCGGAAGATCATTGTGGATACCTACGGCGGCAGCGCCCCTCACGGCGGCGGCTGCTTCTCCGGCAAGGATCCCACCAAGGTGGACCGTTCCGCCGCATACGCAGCCCGCTGGGTAGCCAAGAACATTGTGGCCGCCGGTCTTGCTCGGAAGTGTCAGGTGCAGCTGGCTTACGCCATCGGCGTGGCACAGCCTGTCAGCGTTCTGGTGGATACCTTCGGCACCGGCACGGTAGGCGACGACAAGCTGGAAGAGGCTGTGAAGAAGGTCTTTGACCTGCGTCCCACCGCCATTATCCGGGATCTGGATCTGCGTAAGCCGATCTACCGCCAGCTGGCGGCTTACGGTCATATGGGCCGTGAGGATCTGGGCGTGAGCTGGGAGAAAACCGATCGGGTCGAGGCTCTGAAAGCAGCTGTCCTTTAAATACGTTGCAGATTTCGGGAGACGGCGTAAGCCGTCTCCCGTTCCCTTTGTTGACCAATTTCGCCGGATATGCTATAATCACCCCGTATTATTGAAAGGAGGCGGCCTATGCCTGCCATTTCTGTCATTGTGCCGGTCTATCAGGCGGAAAGCCTGCTGCCGCAGTGTGTGGAGAGCGTGCTGTCCCAGACCTTTTCCGACTGGGAGCTGCTGCTGGTGGATGACGGCAGCCGGGACGGCTCCCCGGCTCTGTGCGACAGCTATGCCGCAAGGGAGCCACGTATTCGGGCGTTCCATAAGCCCAACGGCGGCGTGTCCAGCGCACGGAATCTGGGGCTTGAACAGGCGGCAGGACAGTGCATTGCCTTTTTGGACGCGGACGACGCCTTTGAACCTGCGGCGCTGGAAACGCTGTGGTATCTCCGGGAAAAGGCCGGAGCGGACAGCGCGGGATGCGCCCATTTCAAGGTGCAGGCCAACGGCCAGCAGCAGACGGAGCTGCTGCTCCCGGCAGGGATCTACGAAGCGGCCGCCATCCGCGAGAAGATCCTCTGGCCCCTGACAGGCGACCGGCTCCGTCCCCCGCTGTTCAACGGCTTTATCTGGCGCTTCCTCTTTGACGCGGCGATCCTCCGGGACAACGCCATCACCTTTGAGGGCGCGTATCTGGAGGACGAGCTGTTCCTGATGGAGTATTTTTCCAATGCCCGCCGGCTGGCGGTGACGGATCGGCCGCTGTACCGCTATCTGGAAAATCCCGCTTCCGCGACGCACCGCTATATGCCGGACTACCTTCAGGTGTTCCAGCGCTTTCTGGAGCGGAAGGCGGCCATCGTGGAAAAGTACGGCTTGTCCGCCGCCCGGCCCCAGTGGCGGGCCGATACGGTGTGGGCGGGATTGCTCATTGCCGTGGGCAATGAATACGCAAAAAGCAACCCAAAATCCCCCAGAGAAAAGCAGAAAGCGGTGGAGGCGATCTGCGCCCAGCCGGAATTTGCCAGAGCGATCCGGGAGCTTTGCCCCAGAGGGCTGGGACGCAACAAGCAGGTGGTGGCCGACCTGATCGGCAGCGGCCGCTTCGGAACCCTGACGGCTCTGTACCGCCTGAAAAATCGGATGTAAGGAGAGAGTATGACACTTTGGCAAACCAGCCTGACCTGTCAGATATGGGTCTTGCTCTGCGATGTTTATAAGGACAGCAATCTGCACCGCCTGCTGGCAGCGGCGGGACGCTGGTGCAGCGAACAAATCGAGACCAGCCGCATCCTGCGACCGTTGTGCCGGGAGGGCGCTGCGGCGCGGGCGTGGGAGAGCAGCCTGCCGTGCCGCGCACTGACCGCTCTGGTGAACCTGCCGGGAACGCTGCTCCACGCGTGGTACAGGGCGTGGAACCTGACCTTTGAGGACAGCTTTTTTGCCCGTCTGGTATTCGATCTGGGGGATAGCGCCCCTGTTGCTCAGTTCTGGTGTATTGCGGCGCTGTGGTGTATCCCCTACGAGCGCTGGAACAATGCCTACAGCTTCATGACCGGCATCCTGCTCCTGCTGCTGTTCTACGTCGGTTCCATGCGGTCGGGCCGCCGTCTGGATATTGCCCGGATCGGGTTTTATCCGGCGGTGATGTTCCTGTCCGTGGTGCTGGCGGTGGTGTTTTCCTACGCGCCGGGTCTTTCCGCCCGCTTCCTGATTTACCATGTATCTGCGGCTTTGCTGGTTGTCGTCACCGTCAGCGCTGTGCGGAGTGCAGAGGATCTGAAGCGGCTGTGCGCCGGAGCTGCCGTCTGCGTAGGCGGCACGGGGGTTTACGGCATCGTGCAGCGGATTCAGGGGGTCAAGGTGAACCCCTCCTATGTGGATCTGAAGGTCAACGCCGGTATGCCCGGACGGGTCTATTCCATTTTTGACAATCCCAACACCTTTGCTCAGGTGCTGCTGCTCCTGCTGCCGCTGGTGCTGGCGCTGTTGATCACGGCCAGACGCTGGCAATGGAAGGTGGTCTGCGCCGGGATCTTCTGCGTGGGCGGCATGGCCATGGCCATGACCTATTCCCGCGCCAGCTGGGTGGGGCTGGCCTGCACCATGGCGGTGTTCGTATTCCTCTGGAAACCGAAGCTGATCCCGGCGTTCATCGTGCTGTGTGTGCTGGCGGTTCCATTCCTGCCCACTACGGTGCTGAATCGGATCCTGACCATTACCAATACGGCGGACTCCTCCACCTCCAGCCGCGTGCCGCTCTATCAGGCGGCGCTGGCGGTAATTCGCCGCTCGCCCATCACCGGCGCGGGACTGGGTACTGCCGCTACGCAGGCCTATATTCGGAGCCTCAATCTCTATCACGGCAAAGCGCCCTTTGTCCATTCCCACGATTTTTATCTGGAGGTCTGGATCCAGATGGGAATTCTGGGCGTGGTTGGATTTGTCGGCTCCATGCTGTGGAATATCAAGAATGCCGCCCGTGCCGCGCGGCACACCGGTCCCTCGGTGGGACGGACGGTGGCGGTCGCTGCCGCCTCTGCCATGTGCGGCGCGATGATCTGCGGCATTGCAGACTTCCTGTGGAATTATCCGCGGGTCATGTGCATCTTCTGGTTTACCTTTGCCATGGCAATCGCCGGTGTGAAGGTCTGTATGCAGGAAAGCAAATAAGAAAACAGCCGCAGCGAACTTCATCCAACAGGCAGCAAGCCCTTTTGGCAAACTGGACAGTTAACTTTTGGGAACATTTTATGGCGGCGGGAGGATTTATGAAACTGGTATCGTGGAATGTCAACGGCCTGCGGGCGTGTCTCGGCAAGGGCTTCCTGGATTTCTGCACCTTTGCGGACGCCGACGTGATCTGCCTTCAGGAGACGAAAATGCGGCCGGAGCAGGCGTCGTTTGAGCTGCCGGGCTATGAGCGCTACTGGAACAGCGCCGACAAGGCAGGTTACTCCGGCACCGCCGTCTTTACCCGGCGGACGCCTCTCTCCGTTACCTGTGACTTCGGGAAAGAGATCCACCGGCATGAGGGCCGGGTCATCACGGCGGAGTACCCGGAGTTCTACCTGATATGCTGCTATACTCCCAATTCCAAAGATCAGCTGGCCCGGCTGGATTACCGCATGGAGTGGGAGGACGATATCCGGGCGTATCTCTGCGAGCTGGACGCCGTAAAGCCGGTGGTGTACTGCGGCGATCTCAATGTGGCCCATGAGGAGATCGATATCAAGAATCCAAAAACCAACCGCATGAACCCCGGCTTCTCCGACGAGGAGCGGGCAAAAATGACCCAGCTGCTTTCCAGCGGCTTTACGGATACCTTCCGCTATCTCTACCCCGACAAGACCGGGGCCTATTCCTGGTGGAGCTACCGCTTCAATGCCCGGAAGAACAACGCAGGCTGGCGGATCGACTATTTCATCGTCTCTGACCGGCTGCGGGACAGGATCCGCTCTGCCGATATCTGGAGCGAGGTGTTGGGCAGCGACCACTGCCCCGTGGTGCTGGAGCTGGATGTTTGAGCAGGCAGCCGGACGATCCTGCGCCGGAGCCGGAAAAGCTGGAAAAACGCCCGCTGATGCAATATGCATCAGCGGGCGTTTTCATATTTCAGAACAGCCCCTGCACCAGAATGATGACGATCAGGATCGGCAGCACCCACTGGAAGTAGGGCTTCAGCTTGGGGGAGAACTTCAGCCCCTGTCCCCGGTTGGCCTCGGCCAGATACTTGTCAAAGCCCCAGCCCCAACGGGTGACGCAGAACAGCAGGTATACCAGAGAGCCGATGGGCAGCAGCAGGCTGCTGACAAGGAAATCCTCGCTGTCCAGCACGTCCTTGCCCGGCAGGGGATGGAAGCTGCTCCAGATGTTGTAGCCGAACACGCAGGGCAGGCTCAGAACCGCCAGCAGCAGGCCGTTGATGACCACGGCCTTTCTGCGCTCCCAGCCGAAGGTATCCATGCAGATGGCGATGATGTTCTCAAAGACCGCCAGCACCGTGGAGAAGCTGGCAAACACCATGAACAGGAAGAACAGCGTGCCCCAGAACCGGCCGCCGGACATATTGACAAACAGGGGCGGCAGGGTCTGGAAAATCAGGGAGGGGCCGTTGTCCGGCGTGACGCCGAAGGTGAAGCAGGCGGGGAAAATAATGGCGCCGGCCATGAGGGCCACAAAGGTGTCCAGCGCGCAGATACGGACGGCTTCGCCGGGGAGGGTGTGCTCCTCGCTCATGTAGCTGCCGAAGATCTCCATGGCGGCAATGCCCAGACTCAGGGTGAAGAAGGCCTGATTCATGGCGTCGGTAATCAGGCTGCCCAGACCGTTTGCACGAATGGAATCCACAGAGGGCAGCAGGTAGAACTTCAAGCCTTCCGCCGCGCCGGAGAGGGTCAGGCTGTGGACTGCCAGCACCAGAATCAGGCACAGCAGCGCCAGCATCATCACCTTCGTGACCCGCTCCAGACCTTTTTGCAGACCGAAGCTGCACACGATCAGTCCGGCCACCACCACGATCTCCGTAAACAGCGCCATGGAGCCGGGGCTGCTGAGCATGGTTCCGAACATTCCGGAGATCTCCTCCGTGCTCATACCGGCGTGGAAACTGCCGGTAAGGAATTTACAGAAGTAATTCACCATCCAGCCGGTGACGGTGGTATAGTACATCATCAGCAGGTAGCAGCCGATCAGGCAGAACCAGCCGTGGATGTGCCATTTGGAGCCGGGCTTTTCCAGCGACCTGTAGCCCAGCACGGCACTCTTGCGGCTGCCGCGGCCCACTGCCAGCTCCATGGTCAGGACGGGAACGCCCAACAGCAGCAGACAGATCAGGTAAAACAGAACGAAATAACCGCCGCCGTTCTTACCGGTGATGTAGGGAAAGCGCCAGACGTTGCCGATGCCGATGGCGCAGCCTGCGCTCACCAGCAGAAAGCCCAGCCGGGAACCAAAGGATTCTCGTTTCATGGTCGTATACCTCTTTATTCACACAAATCCCGCCGGTTTCCACAGGTCAACCGGCAGTAAGCTTATCTTACAGCAATGTCATTCCCTTTACAACGGCATATTCCAGATGTTAAAATAAGAAAAACTTATTTTATCGTGGAGGCGCCCTTCGATGAACCGAAATCAGCTGAAATACTTTGTGGCGGCGGCAGAGACCCGCAGCTTCACCAAAGCCGCCGAGCAGTACTACATCTCTCAGACCGCCGTGACCCAGCAGATCCGTCTGCTGGAGGAATCTCTGTGCTGCACCCTGTTCGACCGCAGCACCCGGCCCGTCAGCCTGACCCCGGCGGGGAAAACGTTTCTGCTGGACGCCCGCGCCATTCTGGAACGGATGAGCCGGGCGGCGGAACGGGTACACGACGCCTCCACCGGCCTCACCGGCACCCTGCGGGTGGGCTATGTGCGGGGATACGAGCGCAGCGACCTGTCGGTGCTGATGCGCCGCTTTCACCAGCAGAACGGCAATGTGCTCATCACCTTTTACCGCTGCTCCTCCGACACGCTGGCTGCCGGTCTGATGCACCAGAAGTACGACATCATTTTCACATGGGACAGTACCAATCTGAAAACACAGGAGGACATCTCCTATCGGACGGTGGAAAAGGCCGGTCTGGTAGTGGCCATGTATGCCGGGCATCCGCTGGCACAGCGGCGGCAGCTCCGCCGGCAGGAGCTGCGGGGAGAAAATATCCTCTATATGTCCCCTGACGCTGCCGACGATTCCTATGGCGACGCCCTGTTCATGCATCTTTATCAGGAGGCGGGTTACAAGCCCAACATTCTTTTCCGCTCCGCCGACACGGAGAGCATTCTCATGATGGTGGCGGCGGAGGAGGGAATCTCCATTCTGCCGGATTACTGCACCGACAAGCTCTACAACGCGGACAATCTGGCCTTCGTGCCGCTGGTCGGCGCGGGAGAAGAGGAAGAGATCATCGCCGCGTGGCAAAGCGGCAACGCCAATCCGGCGCTGGGGCGCTTTCTTGCGGCACTGGAAGGCGGCCTGCAATAGAATGAACAGCGCGGTGAAAATATTCGCCGCACTGTTTCGGTTGATCCGCTGATTTTTCATATTTCGTCCCTCCTTGGGCATACTGGCTCTATGGGGTATGACCCAACGGAAGGATGATGGGTTCCATGAGCAAACGGATCGGGCGGCGGACGGCGGTTTTACAAACGCCGCCGTCAGTGCTGTCCTTCGCCAACATCGGCGGACGGATGGAGGGGCAGGGGCCGCTGGCCAGATATTTTGACGAGCTGTGCAGCGACTCCTTTTTCGGGGAGAAAACATGGGAAAAGGCGGAGTCCGCCATGCAGAGGAAGGTCTTGCAGCGGGCGCTGGATCAGGCGGGGCTGAAGCCCGGCGATCTGGACTGCGTGCTGGCGGGGGATCTGCTGAACCAGTGCATCGGCTCCTCCTTTGGCCTGCGGGATTTTGGTATTCCCTTTTTCGGACTGTACGGCGCCTGCTCCACCATGGGGGAGTCCCTGATGCTGGCCGCCCTGCTGATCGACGGCGGCTTCGCCCGGCTGGCCGCCGCACAGGCCAGCTCCCATTTCTGCACCGCCGAGCGGCAGTATCGGATGCCGGTTCCCTACGGCAGCCAGCGGACGCCTACCGCCCAGTGGACGGCCACCGCCGCCGGATGCACGATTCTCTCCGCCCAGGGGCCGGGGCCGTATCTCACCCATGTGACCTGCGGCAAAATCGTGGACAAGGGGATTACGGACGCCAATAACATGGGCGCTGCCATGGCCCCCGCCGCCTATGATACCCTCCGCGCCTTTTTCACCGATACCAAAACCGGCCCGGCAGATTATGACGCCATTTTCACCGGGGATCTGGGGGAACTGGGGCATGAGATCGTGACGGATTTTTTCCGGCAGGACGGCATCGACATGACGAAAAATTATTTTGACTGCGGGATGCTCCTCTATGACCGGGAAGAGCAGGATATGCACGCCGGCGGCTCCGGCTGCGGCTGCTCTGCCGCCGTGTTCAACGGCTACCTGCTCACGGGACTGAAGCAGGGGCGGTGGCGGCGGATTCTCTTCGCCCCTACCGGGGCGCTGCTTTCCCCCACCTCCAGCTTTCAGGGGGAATCCATTCCCGGCATCTGCCATCTGGTGTGCGTCAGCACGGAAAGGTAGGGAAGCCATGGACTATCTGAATGCGTTCCTCTGCGGGGGTATCCTCTGTGCTATCGGGCAGATCCTTATTGACCGCACCCGGCTGACCCCGGCCCGGATCCTCACGGGCTATGTGGTGGCCGGGGTGCTTCTCAGCGCCGTGGGGCTGTATCAGCCCCTTGCCGACTGGGGCGGCGCAGGAGCCACCGTCCCTTTGACGGGCTTCGGCCATGCGCTGGCCAGGGGTGTGAAAACAGCGGTGGCGGAGCAGGGCTGGCTGGGTGTCCTCACCGGCGGCCTGACCGCCACGGCAGGCGGCATCGCCGCGGCGGTGGTCTCCGCCGTTCTTGTGGCGCTGATTTTCAAACCGGGGGATAAGCGATAAACCGGCGGGAGTGGAAACCCACTCCCGTTTTTCGCAAATTGTCACCGTTTTGTTCTTCTTTTCTGCCTGCGGGTTTGCTATACTATATTTATCTATTATTCGACAGAAAGGACCTGTTTTCATGCGGCGTATCACCGCGCTTTTTTTGGCGCTTCTAATGACCTGTTCTCTGGCGGCCTGCGGCCAGAAGGATCCCGGCACCGATGCCCCGGCTCAGAACGGCGATTCCGAACAGACAGAACCTGCGGACACCTCCGCACAGCCGGAGGAACCCCAGCCGGAGCCTTATACCATCTCCTCGCCCACCATTGACCGGGGAACGGTGGACGGCGTGACCTATGTGCCGTGGGACGGTATTGTGGAGCATCTGTTCTTCCACCCCATCGTGGCCTATCCGAAGCTGGCTTTTGACGGCGACGCGCAGTCCGACGGCATTGACGACTGGATGGTGACGGTGGATGAGTACGACAAGATCCTCCAAAGCGTCTACGACCACGACTATGTGCTGGTGGATATCAACGACGTCTGGAGCGAAAGCACCGACGCCAATGGCCAGCCGGTGATGGTGCGGAACACCCTTTACATCCCGGAGGGCAAAAAGCCCCTCATTATCTCCTACGACGATGTGAACTATTACGATTACATGATCGAGGATGGGTTTACCTATAAGCTCATTATCGGGGACGACGGCCTGATCTGGAGCTACGGCCTGGATCCGCAGGGCAACGAGGTGATCTCTCAGGATCTGGACGCCATCACCATTCTGGACAAGTTCGTTCGGGAACATCCGGACTTCTCCCCCTTCGGAGCCAAGGGCAGCCTGAGTCTTACCGGCTATCAGGGGATTCTGGGCTACCGCACCAACACGGACACCAAGGTCTGGAATGATGAATTGGAGGCCAATCGCCAGAAGGAGCGGGAGGCGGTGAAGCCCATCATTGCAGAGCTGAAGCGGACAGGCTGGACCTTCGGCAGCCATACCTGGGGGCATATCAACCTCTCATCCTCCTCTCTGGAGCGGGTGCAGGCGGACACGAAACGCTGGATGGATGAGGTGGGCAGTCTGGTTGGCCCCACCACCATTCTCTATTATCCCCACGGCGCCCGGCCGGACGGCGACGACGTTCAGCAGACCGGCCCCATCTTCAAATATTTGCAGGAGCAGGGCTTCCGTGTATTCGCCTCTGTGGGTATCAGCTCCTACTCCAAAATCAAAACCGACATCTGCGCGGTGATCTGCGACCGGCTCCATCCCGACGGAACCACCCTCCGGGGCAGCGATAAGGTCATCGGCTGGTACAGCCAGTTCTACGATGCGCGGGACATCATCAATCTGGACGTGCGCCCGGACCGGGGTGTGAAATGGACGCCAAAATCCGCGTCCTGACAGCGAAAAGGGAGGTTTTTCCATGAGTCTTGACGAACTGAAGGCCGCAGCGGTGGCCATGCTGGACCGGGCCTACTGCCCCTATTCCCATTTCCCGGTAGGGGCGGCGCTGGAATGTGCCGACGGCACGGTGTTCACCGGCTGCAACATTGAAAACGCCGTGTATCCCGTTGGTACCTGCGCCGAGCGCACCGCCATGAGCAAGGCCGTCAGCGAGGGACACACCGATTTTGTCCGCATCGTGATCGCTGGCCGCAGCGAGGATTATTGCTATCCCTGCGGTATGTGCCGCCAGTTCATGAAGGAATTTGCCCCGGATATGCAGGTGATCTGCCTGAACGGCAAAGGGGACGCGCTGGAGCTGACTCTCCGCGATCTGCTGCCCTACGGCTTTGACAGCACCTTCCTGCCCCGGTGACGGCGCACTCGCAATTCTGGCACCGCTGATTGAAACCTGCCTGCCGCCCGGAAATTTTTCGGGCGGCAGGCAGGTCCCGTATGTGCGCCGCGTCCTGAAAACGCTTGACAGCAGGCGGAATCCCGCGTTTAATAAAAGCGTATCGTGTCCTATTTTGCAAAAATCCGGGTGATTGCCATGAAAAAGCTGACGGAAACCATCCTGAACCTTGTTTTCCCGCCGAAATGCCCGTTCTGCGGCAAAGTTCTGGACGCTGTGGGCGTCTGCCCGCCGTGCGAAAAGGCGCTGCCGTGGATCCCGGAGGAACAGGCGGTGCTTTCGGAGGGGGATCTGACCTGCGCCGCGCCTCTCTGGTATGAGGGGAACGTGCGGGAAGCCCTGCTGCGCCTGAAATTCCGGGGCGGCTCCGCTTTGGCGGAGCCTTTGGGCGAGCTGTTGGCCCAATGTGCGGCGGAGCAATTCGGCGGGGAATTTGACACGGTGACCTGGGTGCCGGTGAGCCGGAAGCGGCTGAAAAGGCGGGGCTATGACCAGTCCCGTCTGCTGGCAGAGGCGGCCTGCCGCCGCTGGGACACAAGGCCAGTTCGCCTGCTGACAAAGATACAGGATAATCCGGCCCAGTCCGGGCTGCGGAATGAAGCCGCCCGGCGGGTCAATGTGCTGGGCGTTTATGACCCGGCAGAGTCGGAGACGATCCGCGGCCGCCGGATTTTGCTGATCGACGATATCTGCACCACCGGCGCGACCCTGCGGGAATGTGTCCGTGTCCTGCGGGATAACGGAGCCGCAGCTGTCCTCTGCCTGACGGTGGCAAAAACGCCAAACAACGAGAAAAAGGAAAAAAATTCACAGATAGTGTCTTGCAATCAGGGAAACACACAAGTATAATAAAAAATGTATGATTGTGTGTTGAAAAACCGCTTATAATATGTTTGCAGAAAGTGCAGCGAGGTGTCAAACTATGGCGATTGCAAAAGATATCGGTATCGATCTGGGTACTGCTTCTGTTCTGGTATATGTAAAGGGAAAGGGCGTTGTCCTCAACGAGCCTTCTGTGGTGGCAATGGATAAAACCACCGGCAAGCTCCTGAAGGTGGGTACGGACGCGCAGGCCATGCTGGGCCGTACCCCCGGCAACATCATTGCCATCCGTCCCCTGCGGGAAGGCGTGATCTCCGACTATGATATGACGGAGCGGATGCTCAAGGAGTTTATCCACAAGGTGGCAGGCTTCTCTTTCTTTAAGCCGCGGGTGATCATCTGCGTTCCCTCCGGCATCACGGAAGTCGAGGAGCGTGCCGTCATTGACGCGGGCATTCAGGCCGGCGCCCGGAAGGTGTATCTCATTGAGGAGCCTGTGGCCGCCGCCATTGGCGCGGGCATCGACATTACCCAGCCCGACGGACACATGGTGGTGGATATCGGCGGCGGCACGGCGGATATTGCCGTGATCTCCCTCAGCGGCGTGGTGGAATCCGCGTCCATCAAGATCGCAGGCGACCAGCTGAACGAGGCTGTGGTGAAGTATATGCGCCGCAAGCACAATCTGCTGGTGGGCGAGCGTACCGCCGAGGAAATGAAAAAGCAGATCGGCTGTGTCTTCCCCAAGGATGAGGAGGAGACCATGGACGTCAAGGGCCGCTGCCTGCTGACAGGACTTCCCAAGGTGGTAACGGTCAGCTCCACGGAGATGATGGATGCCTTTGAGGAGCCTGTGGAGCGGATCATGGAAGCCATTCATTCCGTGCTGGAGCGGACGCCCCCGGAGCTGGTGGCGGACGTGTCCACCAACGGCATCATCATGACCGGCGGTGGCAGCCTTGTATACGGCTTTGATAAGCTGGTTTCTGCCCGTACCGGCATCCACACCACGGTGGCGGAGGACGCCATTTCCTGCGTGGTGTTGGGTACAGGCAAGAGTCTGGACTCCCTGAACTCCATGCAGGACGGCACCATGAACCTGAGCCGCCGCAAGCAGATGACCTGAGTAGGAATATGTAGATCCATAAGACTATCCCCCGGCTTGCCGGGGGATAGTTCGTCAAAAGGGAGAAAATAAGCTGCATTGTTGCAAAAGCGACTGCGCGGCTGCCTGAATTCGGGCATATGATAGAAAAAACACAATGTGAGGGTTTATGCTGACATTTAAAAGCATCACGGCGCGGGACGCGGCAACGCTGCGGCGCTACTATGAGAACTGCGACTACGCGCTGTGCGAATATTCCGCCGGTGTGAAATTCATGTGGCGGAATTCGCTGCACTATACATGGACGGAAGCGGCAGGCTGCCTGATCGTCCGCTGCGAAAGCGAGGGGCGAGTGTCTTTCGATTACCCGGTGGCCGGGCCGGAGGGGGATGAAGAAGCCGCCCTGTCCGCCATTGAGTCCTACTGTATCGAACACGGCATCCAGCCGGAAATTTCGATCGTCCCCGAAAAAAAAGCGCCCATTTTGCTGGCGCGCTATCCCTATGTGCGGGTGAGCAACATCCGCACATGGCAGGACTATCTCTACTACAAAGAAGATCTTCAGCTGTTTACCGGGCGGCGCTATTCCGGCCAGCGGAATCATATCAAGAAATTCCGAAAACAGTGGCCGGACGCGGAATTCCGTCCCATCAGCGCCAAGGCGGACGCTGCTGCCATTCAGCAGTTCTGGGCAGATTTTGAAGCAGAATTTCCCAAGGACAGCAGCGGCAAGGCAATGACGGAGCTGGCGCTGTCCAAAAAGATGATGTCCATGCCGGATAAGCCGTGGATCCTCCGTGGCGGTATGTTTGACGGAGACAAGCTGATTGCTCTGTCCCTCTGCGAAAAGTGCGGGGAAACGCTCATCATCCATATTGAAAAGGCGCTCTACTCCTATACCGGCGTTTATCCCGCCATGGTGCAGGCGGAAGTGGAAGCCTTTGGGGAAGGCTGCACATGGGTCAACCGGGAAGACGACGCCGGCGACCGGGGACTGCGGACATCCAAGCTGCAATATGGCCCGGCCAAGCTGGCGGCCAAATACCATTTCCTGCCTCAGAACGAGCTGCTGCGGCACGTGGCGGAGATCCCGGAACTGAAAACGGAGCGGCTGACGCTTTCTGCTATCACGGAGGCGGATATCCCCGCCTACAACGTGTTGGTGTTGGACGGCGACCGGAATCGCTGGTGGGGCTATGACGATGTGGGCGGTCTGGGCGCGCCTGTGACGGAGCGCAGCTTTTACGATGTGGCAGAGCATGATTTTGAAAAACGTCTGGCGGTGAATTTTGCCGTCCGTCTGGATGGGAAACTCATCGGGGAAGCAGTGCTTTACAATTTCGATTACCGGGGCGGTGCGGAGCTTGGCTGCCGGATCGATAAAGCTTATGCCGGAAACGGCTACGGCACCGAGGCTTTCCAGGCTGCGGCGGAATGGGGACTGTATCAGGTGAACCTCAGCCGGGTGGTGGCCAAGTGCTATAGGGAGAACGAGGCCTCCTACAAAATGCTCTCCTCCTGTATGCGCCGCAGCGGAGAGGATGACACGTTCTTTTACTTTGAAAAACTGGTGTAAGGAAGCCCTTTCTCCCCGGCATTTGTATGGCTGTTAAAAAGATGTCTCCGGCTTTGCGACGGAGACATCTTTTATTTTGCGCCGCCGACCGGCTTTTCCAATTCTGCGCGGAGCTTTTCCAGCGCCCGCTTTTCGATTCGGGAAACGTAGCTCCTGCTGATGCCGAAGGTGGACGCGATTTCCCGCTGCGTCAGCGGAATCGTTCCGCCAAGGCCGTACCGCAGACGAATGACTTCCGCCTCCCGCCGGGTGAGGCACTGATACACCAGCTGCCGCAGGCGCAAGGCGCTGTCCCGGTCGTAGAGATCCTCCAGCATGGTGTCGTCTACGCCGATGACGTCCATGAGCTGCAAAGAGTTGCCGTCCCGGTCGGATTCAATGGACTCCGAAAGGGAAACCTCTCCTTGCAGCTTCTTTTGGCTGCGGAAGTGCATCAGGATCTCATTTTCAATACATCTTGCCGCATAGGTCGCCAGACGCGCTCCTTTTGCCGGGTCAAAGCTGGAAATGCCCTTGATGAGTCCGATGGTCCCGATGGAGATCAGATCGTCCTGATCGACGCTTTGGGCATAGTATTTCTTTACGATGTGCGCGACCAGACGCAGATTGTGTTCGATCAGTGTGTTCCGGGCTTCCGGGTCGCCCTGAGCCAGACGATCCAGACATTCCCGCTCCTCCGCGGCGGACAATGGCCGCGGAAACGAGCTGCCCCGTTCCAGACGCAGAGAAAAAAGAAGCGTATTGGCCAGCAGCATCAGCGCGGTAGAGATCATACGCACCACCTCCTGTTCACCTTTATGTGAAAAGGGGAAGTCCTTATGCCATGCGAACAGGCGCTGCCGCCAAATCGGGCAGACGGGGGTACATAGCGAAGAACTAAAAATTCAAGGCAGCTCCCGCAAAGGAGCTGCCTTTTTTCCCTGCAAAGCAAAACCTGTGTTACAGCTTCATGATATAACACGGGGCATAGTAGGGAGGGCGGTTATCATGGGTGGAGCCGTCTTTCTCATAAGCCCAAAGATCTTCCACCCAGTTGCCGCCGGTATGGTTGAACTGCTTCAGCGTTTCGCTGGCTGCGCCGCCGGTATCGCCTACGGCGTAGCTGCCGCCTGCACCCACCAGAAACCGCCCCCGCAGATCCGGAGTGCCGTTGCTGCCGTTGCACAAGGCCCAGCCAGCGGGCAGTGCGTCCGCTGCGCCGCTCCACAGGCAAATAAGACCTGTGGGAATGACGGCGGCAATGGCATCGTCGATTTTCAGATTGTCTGCATTGAACTCCTCCATTAAGATTCGGTCGCTTTTGACCCATTGGTTCAGCTGATAATTGGCTGTTTTCTGCGTTGACATATGGATCCCTCCTGTATTCCCGAAATAAACGCTGCGCGTTTATTTATCCCCTCCCGGCGGCTGCCTGCGGCATGGTTTGATGCACCGCTTTCCGCTTGCTTGCAAAAATTTCGTTGTATGCTATACTGATAAAGAACAGACCTGCCAGATGCGTTTGCCCTTGTCAGCCGACGGCATCATTGGGAAACCGAAACTTTCCAGCCATAAACCACGCCCCGCAGTACAGACTATTGTCGAGGGGAGGTCTGCGGCATGGAAAGCCCTTCGTTCTGGACGCTGTTTCTGGACACCGGGGATCCGATGGCCTATCTGCTGTTCCGCTCCGGGGAAACCGGGGACTGATTTTCGGAGACGGCGCGTCTCCGTACATAGGTGGTGAGAGCATGGCTGCCGGGCCGTACCTTGTGACCCGTGGAATCGTCCTGCGGGACACCGACACACGGGATGCCGATAAGATCCTGACCCTCCTGACGGCAGAGCAGGGGAAAATCGCCGTCATCGCCCGCGGTGCCCGCCGCAAGGGCTGCAAATTTGCCGCCTGCGCCCAGCCGCTGGCCTATTCCGAGTGGACGCTCCACAAAAAAGGGCAGTGGTATTACGCCAATGAAGGCTCCACCATCGAGCTGTTCAACGGCCTGCGGTCGGAACTGGACGCCATGGCGCTTGGGTTCTATCTGGCGGAGCTGACGGAGGGCGTCATCACGGAGGAATCCCCACAGCAGGAGCTGCTGAGCCTTCTGCTGAACGGCCTGTATGCTATTTCCACTTTACACAAGCCCCTGCCGCTGGTGAAGGCGGCCTTTGAGTGCCGGCTGCTGTGTCTGGCGGGTTACGAGCCGCTGGCGGATGCCTGCGCCTACTGCGGCAGGCCGGAGCCGGAGCAGCCCTGCTTTGACGTACTGCAAGGGGTGCTTCATTGCAGAGGCTGCGGAGAACGGGGCGGGCAGTCTTTTCCCCTGTGCCGGGACTCGCTGGCCGCTTTGCGGCACATTGTTTACGGCGACCCCAAGCGGCTGTACTCCTTTACGCTGGGGGCGGATGCCCAGAAGCGGCTGTCCGCCGCTGCCGAGGCCTTCGTTTCCGCCCAGTTGGAGCGGGGGTTCAAAACGCTGGATTTTTATAAGAGCGTGCGCTGTATGGTGTCGAAATAGGATACAAAATGTAATATACACAACCCTCAATACATTTAGGAGCGAATATGAGCGAATTATTTGACAAATCCATCCGGACGCTGGAGCTGCCCCGTGTGCTGAAGCTGCTGGCAGATCAGGCCGTCAGCCCGGAAGCCAAGGAGCTGGCGCTGGCTGTCCGGCCGGAAACGGACTATGAGGACGTGCTGCGCCTGCTGGATCAGACAGACGGCGCACGAACCATGATGATTCTTCACGGCGCGCCGGGATTTTCCGGCGTGAAGCCCATCCGGGAGCTGCTGGATCGTGCCGACCGGGGCGGCAGCCTCAGTATTTCAGAGCTGATCCGTGTAGGGGATCTCCTTTACACCGCTCGCCGTGCCAAGGAATATTTCAATATGGATGCCATGGAGCCGACGGCCATCGACCAGATCTTCCTGTCCATTCACGGCAACCGCTTTCTGGAGGACAAGATCCGCCGCTGCATTGCCGACGAGAACACGGTGGCGGACGCCGCCAGCCCCGAACTGGCGGATATCCGCCGCCATATGCGGGCGGCGCTGGCTAAGAGCCGCCAGATCCTGCAAAAGATCATTTCCTCCCCCAGCTATTCCAAGGTTTTGCAGGATAACATCATCACCCAGCGGGACGGCCGTTTCGTGGTGCCGGTCAAGGCCGATCAGAAGGGCAACCTGCCGGGGCTGGTGCATGACGTGTCCTCCACCGGCGCTACGGTTTTCGTGGAGCCAATGGGCGTGGTGCAGGCCAACAACGAATATGCCGAATTGCAGGCCAGGGAGCAGGCGGAGATTGACCGGATTCTGGCAGAGCTGTCCGCCGACGCGGCGGCCCACCGGGGGGACATCCAGTGGGATCACGACGCGCTGGTGCAGCTGGATCTGATTTTCGCCAGAGCGGAGCTGGGCGACCAGATGGATGCCATCCGCCCTCAGGTGCGGCGGGACGGCGTGATCCGCCTGCGGAAAGCCCGGCATCCGCTGCTGGACAAAAAGACGGCGGTCCCCATTGACATTGAACTGGGGGGGGCGTTCGATACGCTGGTCATTACCGGCCCCAATACCGGCGGCAAGACGGTTTCCCTGAAAACGCTGGGGCTGCTGACCCTGATGACCCAGTGCGGCCTGCACATCCCGGCCGGCGACCGCAGCGAGGTGTCCGTTTATGAACGGGTCCTGGCGGACATCGGCGACGAGCAGAGCATTGAGCAGAGCCTGTCCACGTTCTCCGCCCACATGAAAACCATCGTGTCCATTTTGCAGGAGGCGGATCGGGACAGCCTGATTCTCTTTGACGAACTGGGTGCCGGTACAGACCCCATTGAGGGCGCGGCGCTGGCCATCGCCATCATCCAACACGTCCGGGCACTGGGGGCGAAATCCGCCGCCACCACCCACTATGCGGAGCTGAAAACCTTTGCCATGACCACCGTGGGAGTGGAAAACGCCTCCTGCGAGTTCAACGTGGAGACCCTCAGCCCTACCTACCGGCTGCTGATCGGAATCCCCGGCAAGTCCAACGCCTTTGCCATCTCCCGGCGGCTGGGCCTGCCGGACGAGGTGATTGCGGACGCGCAGGCCCAGATGAGCCGGGACAGCGTGCGGTTTGAGGATGTGCTGACCCAGCTGGAAGAAAAGCGGCAGGCACTGGAAAAGCGGGAGCAGGAGGCAGACCGGCTGTACCGCCAGCGGGAAGAGGACGCCCGCAAGGCGCGGGAGTTCCGGGAGCAGATGCAGCGGGCCAAGGAAAACGCCCGCAGCCGGGGCGAGGCCGAAGCCAAGCGCATCCTGCGGGACGCCCGCTCCGCTTCGGACGCTGTGTTTGCGGAACTGGAAAAGATGCGGAAAGAGCAGGCAAAAGCGGAACGCACCCTCAACGCCAACGAGGCGCGGGCAGAGCTGCGCCGCCAACTGAACGAGGCGGAGAGCGCCATCGACAAGCGGGACGCCCGCTCCGAGCCGATCCCCAAGCCCAGCCGGCCTATCCGGAAGGGGGATCTGGTGGAGATCCCCGGCGTCAGCACCCCGGCAGAGGTGGTAAGCGTGGGCAGCGACGGCACTTTGCAGCTGAAAGCCGGTATCCTGAAGATGAAGGCCAAGTCCGGCGAGGTACGGCTCATTGAGGATGATGAGCGGGCCGCCATGAAAAAGAAAGCGCCGAAGCCGGTGCGGACGGCCGTCACCGGCCTCCATACTGCCGCCAGCCGGGAGCTGGATATCCGGGGCATGGAGACGCTGGAAGCGGAAAGCGTGGTGGAAACGTTCCTCTCCAGCGCCGTCATGGGGCATCTGGAAACCGTGACCATCATTCACGGCAAGGGAACCGGCGCTCTGCGGAAAGCCGTTCATGACATCCTACGGCGGAATAAGAATGTGAAATCCTTCCGGCTGGGCGTTTACGGCGAGGGCGAAAACGGCGTCACCGTGGTTACGCTGAAGTGACCGCAGATCCCCGATCTGCCCCGCAGCCTTGAAGCCTGCGGCACGGAAAGCCCGACGTGGAATACCTGTATTCGATAAAAAGCACCTCTGTCTGCAAAGTGCAGGCAGAGGTGCTTTTGTGTGTGGAGCGAACCTGGCGCGGAAGTTTGCCGGCGTTCAGGCAGAGCGCCGTTTACACGATGAACTGGGAAAGAATCCCGGCAAAATCGGCATCCAGCGCGATCCTCCGTTTGCCGATCTCTGCCGGGCAGTATGCCTGCCCCAGATTGACGCAGGCGTAGACCGCTTTGGGATTCTTTGCCGTCATCCGCCAGAAGGGGTATTTGATAATGACCGGGGTGTTGAAACCGACGCCCAATTCCAGAAAGAGGATCTTCTGTCCCTCGCGGGTGCGGAGGAAGCTACTGTACCGCTCCGCTGCTCTGTGCCAGCCCTCGTCCTCCACAAAGGTATCGTCACAGCGGAGATTCATGGTCATCGGCCTGCCGCAGACCGGGCAGTGAGGGATCAGTTCCGAGGGAATTGCCATGTTCGGCGTTACGCCCTCCGGGACAGTCAGGCGGTTATCCCCGCCGATGACATAGCCCTGCGCTTTCAGCATCTGCCGGACGAGATTTTCGTTTTCGTAAGTCTCCTGACAGCACGGCTGGCTGCACTGGAACAGGCCGTAATCCCCCCTGCGTATAGAAAAGGCGTTTTTTATCAAAGCCCGCATTCTGGAAACAGTGGTCTACATTGGTGGTCAGGACGAAATAGTCCTTGCCCTGTATCTGCTTCCGCAGATCGTCATATACCGGCTTGGGCGCATTCTGATAGCGGTTGATCCAGATATAGCGGCTCCAGTAAGCCCAACGCGCTTCCGGCGAATCGTAGGGGCAGAACCCGCCGGAGTACATATCGTGGAAGCCGTATTTCTTCTCAAAATCGGAGAAATACCGTGCAAACCGCTCACCGCTGTAGGCAAAACCTGCCGCAGTGGACAGCCCCGCTCCCGCGCCGATGACCACGGCGTCGGCATCGGAGAGCGCCTGCCGGAGCCGGTCAACGGGTGTGGAGCCGCTTTTCATAGAGTTCCTTGTCAAGATCCTTGAAAACATTGAAAATCACCTTTTGCACAGAAGCTTCGCGTTGGAGAAAGTCTTTCACTGTCTCCACGGCGATGTTCGCCGCCAGTTCGTGGGGAAAATGAAATTCCCCGGTGGAAATGCAGCAGAACGCCACGCTTTGCAGGCCGTTTTCCGCCGCCAGTTTCAGGCAGGAACGGTAGCAGGAGGCCAGCAGCTTCCGGTCGCGCTTGGTCACCCGGCCGGAGATGATAGGGCCGACGGTGTGAAGAACGTATTTTGCCGGAAGATTGTAAGCCTTCGTCAGCTTGGCCTGCCCGGTGGAAACCACGCTGACCCTCATCAGCGATCAATGGAAGGTGCTGATCCTGCGGGATCTGATACCCGGTACGAAGCGCTTTGGCGAACTGAAGAAGTCCATTGGAAACGTCAGCCAGAAGGTGCTGACCGCCCAGCTCCGGCAGATGGAGGACAGCGGCCTTTTGACCCGCATGGTCTCCCCTGAGGTTCCGCCCCGCGTGGAGTACACGCTGACGGATTTGGGGCGCAGTCTCAAGCCGATTCTGGACGCCATGTGGACGTGGGGCGAGAATTACAAGCAGAATCAGGCGTGAAGATGGCGTCCAGCACTTGCCTGCGGTTCCTTGGATTAATTATATTCCAGACATGGTTTGCTGTCTGCTGCCGGAGTATTCAGCCGGAGCCTGCAAGCCGTGTCTTTTTTTGCGCCGGGTTCAATTTGCACGGGCTTTTTTGCTATGGGACATCGTGATGAAAGGAGGCAGCACAGCGGCTGCATGGACGGCAGAGGACAGAAAAAGCGCCGCCATGCGGCGGCGCATATGTGCTGGGGAACCTGACACATTTAAAATTCTGTTTTGCAAATGCGTTGTTAAGAATGGTTTTCTTCTGATCTGAGCCGATCCAAAATAGTCTGGGTGTGGTAGCGGGAAGCTTCCTCGGCCTGCTGGGGATTACCGGACCGAATAGCCTCGACAATAGCAGCGTGCTGCTCATGGGACTGGATGCGGATGTCAGCATCACTGACATTCCGGAAAAATACCAGCTCATCCTGCGTCAGCAGGCGGTCATAAAATTGATAAAGGAAGCGGTTTTTGCTGCATTTGGCACAGAGACGGTGGAAATCGATGTCTGCTTCGATGGCTCGAACGAGATTGCCGGAGTCAATAGCCAGTTTAGCAACAGCCAGACAGTGATCCAGCGCCAAAAGATCCTCCTGTGTGACATTTTCGGCACAGAGACGAACCGCCAGAGCTTCGATTGCACCACGCACCTGCATATAGGAGAATCGGTCTGCCAGATTCAGGTTTGCCACCCGCGTACCCACGCCGGTGGTGGTTTCCAGCCAGCCGTCCAGCGCCAGATGCTTCATGGCGTCAGTAATTGGGGTGCGGCCAAGATCAAATCTGCTTGCCAGATCCCGGATCGTGACGGACTGACCGGGCTTCAATTCTCCGTCAATGATCGCGCTGCGGATTGCCTGATAGGCGGCTTCTTCCTTGGTTGTGGGATTGCTCATATTGATTTCTTCTCCTGACAGTTGGGTTTATATTACCAGCATACGGGGCAGTGGTCCAAATGTCAAGGGATGGTGAATAGTGAAAATTCGAAATTCTGATTTTCCATGGCATATTAGATAAAATTTTGACAACCGCCTTTGATTTGCCGGGGAGTCTTTGGTAGTAGGCCATGAAAACCTGAAGAACATCTTCTGGACTGTGGCAGACGACAAGCCCTGCTACGAATACAGCGTGGATGTGCTGGAGCGGCAGGATCCCGCGGCGCTGCCGCTGATGCCCTCCAAGGAGGATTATATCGTCAACTATCCCCAGATTACTTACAGTGACCGCATGACCCTGAAAGTGGGCGACACGGATTTCTTCCTGTATTACACTCCGGGACATTCTGACGCCCAGTCCTGCGTCCATGTGCCGAAGGAGCGGGTTGCTTTTGTGGGTGATACCATCTTCTCCGGCTGCCAGACCTGACTGCATTCCGCCGACATTGACGCTCTGCTGAAAAGCCTGGATTTCCTGGAAACGTTGGAAGATGTGGATTACATTGTTCCCGGCCACGGCCCCGTGGTCACGAAGGATTACATCCCCAAGCAGCGCGCTTTCATCTATGAGTGGATCGCCGCCGTGGCCAAGGGCATTGAAAAAGGCTGGGATCTGGACGAGTGCATCGCCAACATCAGCTTTGCCGACCGATTCCCTGTGGATATTGGTCAGGAGGAGGCGATGGGGTATATCCAGCGTACCAACGTTATCAAGTGCTATCATTATCTCACGCATAAGAAATAAGCAACGGGGCATCCGCCGCCACTCAGACGGCGGATACCCGCATTTCAAACAGGAGTCTATATGCTGAAGGATTTGCCATTTTTCGGAACTACCCGTGTTGCCAACAAAGGCGTGGATGTAGCCCTGATAGTGCGCCCGTCGCACACGGCAGAGGAGGTCAAAGCCGCAGACGCTGCGGCGTCTGCGGTATCAGCACCGCAGTGCTGGAGGTGACACAGACAGATCCGCCGGATCAGCGGACGCTGGAGCACTTTTGTACCCTGACGGGGCGGTTGGTTTTTGAGGATCAGCAGCTGCTGGAAGTCCATTCCATTCCTGCTGACACAAAGATACTGGTCGCAGAGGACTGCACGGCAGAGGCATTTTCCAAAGCAGTGTCTGCCATCAAAAAGAGAAAAGGGGAAGGCGGAGCCTGAATCGGACGAAACTGGGATTATTTGGTAGAATTCCAGCCGCAACGTTGCAATTATATGGATTTTGTGATAAAATAACCCCAAATAGCAAAATGAAAAGTGCTGTGATTTTGGCGGCAGGTTTGTCCAGCCGCATGATGGATTTTAAACCGCTGCTTCCGTTCGGTGGGACTACGGTCATCCAGCATACGGTTTCCCGTATGCTGGAGGGCGGCGCGGAAGAGATCATACTGGTGACGGGATTTTTAGCCACGGAAGTGGAGCGGATTTTCCGGGACAGCAGGGTTCGGTTTGTCCATAACCGGGACTATGCCAAATCCCAGATGTTTGATTCGGTCTGCTTGGGCCTTGCGGCAGCCAGCGGCGACGAGATATTCCTGCTTCCGGCTTGACCTTCCTCAGATCGACCCGACATTGCAGAATCGGCTTTCCGCAATTCCCGCGCAGGCGGTTTCCCCCGTTTGCCATGGTAAAAATGGGCATCCGTTGCTGCGGCGGCGGAGCGGCGTGGAAACCGTTCTCCTTCACGACGGTACTCAGGGCTTAAAAGGTGCGTTGGAGCGGTTGGATACCCAGACGATTGAGACTGAGGATTTGGGATGTCTGCTGGATATTGACAATCCTGAAGATTATCAGAAGCGACTGGATTTCCGGGCAGAGAGTGTCCCTACAGGAGGGGAGTGTCAGGAACTGCTTCAATTTTTTGGAACCAGTGAACGCACACAGGCACACTGCGAGGCCGTGTGCCGCGTTGCTGTAAAGCTGGCGGATGGCCTTTCAGGGATCAACCGGGAGATGCTTTTTACTGCGGCCAGAATCCATGACGCAGCCAGAAGCCGGCAGGATCATCCTGCTGTCCTTGCAGAAGAATTGGAGCGCAGGGGATACAGGTATCTTGCATCCGTTGTCCGTGTACATATGGATCTCCCGGATGCGATGAGCGAGGGCATCAGCGAACACGCTCTGCTGTATCTTGCGGACAAACTGGTTATCGAGGATCAATATGTAGGGATTGATCGGCGATTTCAGTCGGCTGAGGAACGGTTTCGGGATAAGCCGGAGATCCTGCGGGCGATCCTGCACCGAAAGGTAATTGCACAGAGGATCCTGAACAGTGTTCGGGATCTGCATATAGACATCAAAGAAAAGGGCGAAGAAACGTGGGACAAGGGAAGAAGTTGCAAAGACGGTTACTGCTCCATGAGGAAGTGAGTCAATATATCAAGGAGACCATTCTGACCGGGGAATTGAAGCCGGGAGATCGGATTGTGGAGTCCCGGCTGGCTCAGGAATTGGGGGTCTCTCAGGCTCCGGTCCGGGAGGCGCTGCGGGAACTGGAATTCAGTGGCCTGGTAGAACAGAAGCCTTTTTCGGGGACCTATGTCAAACAGGTCACCGTGAAAGAGATCCGGCAGTTCTATGAGGTTCGCGCCGCACTGGAACGGCTGGGCGCGGAATGTGCTGCCCAACGGATGAATAAGGAGCAGTATCAGGAATTGGCCATGACGATGTTCTCCATGGAGGAGGCTGCACGGGATCATGATCTGTCCGAGTACATCAAATGTGATGCCCGCTTCCACGACCAGATTGTGGCGGCAGCCAGCAACGATTTGCTGAGCAGGCTGTGGGAACAGTGCAATATCAGATCGTGGCTGCACGTTGGAACTTCCCTGACAGGCCGGGATCTGCCGGAGTTGGCAAGCCGGCACAGAAGAATTTTTGAGGCGCTCCGATCCAAGGATCTGGAGCAGCTGCGGGCTGCGATTGACGCCCATCTGAATGATCTGCTGAAAATGATGGAGGAAAATCAGGGGGAGAAGCCTGCGGCAGAAAGCGTCTGAAAGGAGCAATTCTGCATGAAAGACGAGAAGATTGCAATTATCGGAACAGGCATGATGGGCATGAGTCTGGCAGTGCTGTTCACGGGTAACGGATATGACACGACGGTTCTGGCAACGAAAGAGGCTTCTGTCCTTCGGGGGCGGAACAGCTACAACGAGATGTACAGTGTTTTGCAGGAGCGCGGTCTGGTGTCAGAGACGCAGATGGCCCGCTGTGCAGAAAATCTGCATTTCACTTTGGACTACCGGGATCTGGCCGCCTGCACGGTATTCTTTGAGAGCGTGGTGGAGGATCAGAAGGTAAAGCATGATGTGTATATGCACATTCAGGAGAGCTGCCCTGTATGCAAAGTGATCGCCTCTACCAGTTCTGCCATGGCGCCGGAGGATCTGTGCGCGGGTTTGGACTGCGCCAATAAGATCGTTGTGACCCACCCATTCAATCCGCCGCATCTGGTGCCTTTTGTGGAAATGGTGAAAAGCCCCTGTACCAGCGAAGAAGCCGCGCAGGTTGCCTATGATGTGCTGGAGGACTGCGGCCGGAAGGTTTGCGTCATGAAGAAAAGTGCGCCGGGTTTTATTGCCAACCGTTTGCAGCACGCACTGCTGCGTGAGGCGCTTTATATGGTAGAAGAAGGTCTCGCCGATCCGAGGGATATTGACAAGGCGCTGATGTACAGTTTTATGCCGCGCTATACCTCTGTGGGCCTGTTCGAGCATCAGGATGCGGCAGGGTTGGATATGGTTCAGAATATCGAAAATTACCTGTTCCCGTCCCTGTGTGACCGAAAGACGGCGTTTGACTCTGTTAACGACCGGGTGGCCAGCCACAGCCGGGGACAGAAAGACGGTATGGGAATTTACAAGTGGGATGCAGAGTCCATCGCCGATTTCAAGGCGCGGGCATCTGAACCTTATTGGAAGTATTTCAACTGGAAGCTTCCCGAAGTCTGAAAAGGTTTTGCCTGAGATTTGAATCAGAACAGCAAGAACGTATGAAAACACCCTCTGATGCAGGATAATATCCGCATCAGAGGGTGCTGCCATATAGAAAGGAAAACGCCAGACAGGCGATGGCTGTGATATGGAAAAGGGGAAGAGTGGCGACGAAAAGCGAATGTGGATATTCGAGCGTGGAGGGTAAATCACCCTTTTTCGGGAATGTCCTCAATCATGACCTTCATCTGTCCGCCGCACACCATGCCCTCTTCTTCAGCAACGTCATTGCTCATGTCGATGGTCACGCAGCGCTTTGCGCCCGTGCCAATGATGCGGTACGCATCCATAAGTACCGCATTTTCACTACAGCCGCCGCCGATAGTTCCTGCCATGCGGAGTGCCTGATCGACAGCCATCATGGCGCCGGATTTCACAGGCGTGGAGCCTTGTGTCTCGATAACGGTCAGCAGAGCTTTAGGGGCAGGGTCCTCCGCCAGAAATTGCAGCAGGGGGAGATCAATATCCTCGGCAGTCAGCGTCGTGCTTCTGGAGCGGCGCTCCGTTGACTGACGGCGGCACTGAATCAGTTCCGCTACAATAGAAACGGCAATTTCCTTGACGGTCAATGCACCGATATCTACACCGATAGGGGTGTGGATCTTGTCCAGTGCTTCTCTGGAAAAGCCTTCTTCTTCCAACAGATTCAGCAGCCCAATCACTCTGCGGCGGGAACCGATCATACCAAGGTATCTTGGAAATGTACCGGGAAGGATCTCCCGCAGACAATCCGCATCATAACGGTGGCCTCTGGTGATCACTGCCACATAGTCCCACTCGTTCACCTGTATTTGGCGGATCGCATTGGGAAAAGAATCGCAAATGACCTGCTCTGCCTCTGGAAAGCGTGTGTGGTTGGCAAAAGAAGGGCGATCATCTGCTACCGTGACGGAAAAGCCCAAATCAGCGGCGTACCGGCAGACCGGCTGGGCAATATGGCCGCAGCCCAATAGGATCAGCCGCTCGCTGGGACGAAAATTGCGTATATATGTGGTTCCCTCTGCCTCAAAGGTACGCACTGCGGGTGCTTTTGCCTGCACCTGATCCAATATTTTCTGAAACTCTGTGTGCATGAAATGCCTCCTGTATTGAAAATGGATTCTATCAATCTGTCAGCCTTGCACGATCGGGAAAATACCGAATAGCGCTGTTTTCAGCCTATGAGCAAGCAGGCAGGACTGTTTTTAAATTTTTGCCGCCTTGAGGGAAGCGGAGAACTTGATGAGAAGCGCCCTCTTTCGGATGCTTGCACCCAGGTAATGCGATACGGCGTATTGTCAGTTCAAAGACACGGCTCCCGGTTTCCGGGATGCCGGGGACAGTTGGACACTGACTGCCGGGATGCAAGGGCGGCTTTTCTTACTTCAGCAGCAAAATGTCCCGCGGCTGGACGGCGATCCAGAGCCGGTCCGGCCGGTTCAGCGCATACCAGTCCTCCCGTTCCAGCTCCATCCGCAAAGGTGGAGCATCCGGGGCGGCGTGTTCCGGCCGCAGCAGGACAATGGTGGTGAACACATCCTGAATGACCCGCTCCACGGCGCAGAGAAAAGCCCCCTCCGTCCCCTCCGGCGCCGCCGTCACATGGTGGGCGCGGATGCCTGCCCAGCGGACGTCCGCCGGCACCGCTTTCCCACAGTCCAGCGTCAGCCCCCACTGGGGCAGTGTCACGGCGCTGCCTGCTGGTACGGCCTCCACGATGTTTTTACACCCGGAGAGCCGGGCGGCGGCCTCCGTTTCTGGCTCGTGAAACAGCTGCCGCAGGGTAAGCATTCCCTGAGATTGCCCCTGTTCCATAACGCAGACCTTTTTACAGTTCCGAAATACCTCGCCCCGGTCGTGGGACACCCACAGGATCGGGCCGTGAAAATCCGCCAGCAGGTCGGAAAGCTCCAACTCCAGCTTCCATTTCAGAAAGCTGTCCAGGGCGGAAAACGGTTCGTCCAGCAAAATGGCCTCCGGCCGGGTGCAGAGGATGCGGGCCAGCGCCACCCGCTGCTGCTGTCCGCCGGAAAGCTGGGCGGGATAGTGATGCTCCAGCCCCTCCAGCCGGAAGCGGCGGAGGGCTTCCGCCAGCGCGGCGGCCTTTTCCCCCTTGCTGCCTGCCCGGATGCCGCAGAGGATGTTCTTCTCCACCGTCATGGTGGGGAACAGGGCGTAGTTCTGGAAAAGATACCCCAGCTTCCGCTGCTGTGGCGGCAGGTTGATCCCGGCCTCGCTGTCAAACAGCACCCGGTCATTCAGCACGATCCGCCCCCGGTCCGGGGTCACAATGCCCGCGATGCACTTGAGGGTCATGCTTTTGCCGCAGCCGGAGGCCCCCAGTAACGCCGTGATCTCGTCCTCCGCCTGAAACTGCACCCGCAGGTGAAAGCTGCCCAGCCGCTTTTCAAGATCCACGGAAAGGCTCATGCACGGTTCCTCCTTTTCCCGCCGGACACCAGAAAGTCCCGGCGCTCCAGCATATTCACCGCCAGCAGAACCACGGCGGAGATGGCCAGATTCACCACCACCCATTTCATGGCCAGCCCATCGTTATTGGTCTGCCAGAGCTGGTAGACCGTGGTGGAAATGGTGGCGGTCTTTCCCGGTGTGTACCCGGCGATCATGCTGGTAGCGCCGTACTCGCCCAAGGCCCGTGCAAAGGCCAGCACCGTCCCCGCCAGAATACCCTGACGGCAGCAGGGCATCCGCACCCGCCAGAAGATCCAGCTGTTGGGAAGTCCCAGCGTCTGGCCGGAATAGGCCAGCGTTTCGTCGAAGGCTTCAAAAGCCCCCCGCGCCGTGCGGTACATCAGGGGGAAGATCACCACCGCGGTGGCAAAAATGGCCGACCACCACGTCATGACCACCTTCACGCCGAAATGGCTCAACAGCCACGCGCCCACGATGCGCTTCGGCCCCAGCACCCGCAGCAGCAGGTAGCCGATCACCGTAGGCGGCAGCACCAGCGGCAGCGTCAACACCACATCCAGCAGCCCCTTCGCCAGCCGGGGCAGGCGAGCGATGTAATACGCCGCGAAGATCCCGGCGAAAAAGACGATCACCGTGGAAATAGCCGCGATCCGCAGCGAGTTCCATAGGGGAAACAGGTCCATAAGTTACCTCCTGAGGGGGAAGGGATGGGGAGACCGGCGGCGGTCGAGCAGTTTGCCGTCGGCCTTGTCAGAAATAGTTTTCGGTCAAGCGGCGGAGAAGCCCACGGACTCAAACACGGTCATGGCCGCGTCGGTCTGGAGATAGGCCAGGAAGTCCTGGGCGGCATCCTCCTTGTCTCCCTTGAGCACGGCGGCGGGGTAGATGACCTGACCGCACATTTCGGCAGTGGCACTGTCCACCACCGTCAGACCGGCAGAGTGGGCGTCGGTGGCGTAGATGATGCCGCAGTCAACAGCGCCCTCACTGACCTGAGAGGTGACTTCCTTCACGTTGTTGCCATAGGTCAGCTTGTTCGCGACGGCGGTCTCGTCGATGCCGTAATAGTTGAAGATCTTCAGGGTATACTGGCCCACAGGCACGTCGCTGTTGCCGATGGCCAGCATCACATCGCCGTTCTTCAGCAGCTCGGCAAGCTGGTCGAAGCTCTCAATGCCCTTGGGATTGCCTTCGGGAACGGTGAGCGTCACCTTGTTTTCCAGCAGGTTGATGCGGCTGTCGGTGACGATGAGATCCAGCCCGTCGGGATTCTTCTCTGCATCGTCTTTCAGGCTGCCGTCCATGGCGTTCATCTGCCTGGGGGCGGCGGAAATGAACAGGTCGCAGTCCGCGCCCTCCTTGATTTGGGTGAGCAGCTTGCCGGAGGAATCGAAGTTATAGGTAACGGTCACGCTGGGGTTGTTCTGCTCGTACATTTCCTTGAGCTGGTTCATGGTCTCCGTCATGGAGGCGGCAGCGAACACGATCAACTCCACCGGCTCACCGGCGGGGGCTTCCGTGGGGGCGCTGTCCTGCGTCTGAGAACCGTCAGCGGCGTCGGCACTGGTGTCGGCCTTGGAGCCGCAGGCGGTGAGGGAGAAGGTCAGGCACAGGGCCAGCAGCAAAGACAAACACTTTTTCATGTTGGTTCTTCCTTTCGGATTCGATGAAAAATCTATCTCGACTTTACAGAGTAACGCGTGATACTTAATTGAGATGAACGGTTCTGAAAAGCAGGAGCGCACTTGGGCGCTCTCACTTTTATTTTCCGAAGGGGCAGTTGGGCCAGTGACAGGGCTTGCAGCCAAGGCACAGCCCGCCCTCGCCCATCACGGCGAAATCCGCCTTGGTCATCTCCACACCGGCGGCAATGCGGGGCAGGGCCAGATCGAAAATGGTCGCTCCGGCGTACATCACACAGCCGGGCAGACCCATAATGGGCGTCCCGTCCTCGAAATACCCCAGCAGGAACATGGCACCGGGCAGCACGGGCGCGCCGTAAGTGACGATCCGCGCGCCGCTCGCCCGGATGCCGCCAGGGGTGTTGTCGTCCGGGTCCACGCTCATGCCCCCAGTGCAGAGGATCATGTCCGCACCGGTGTTCCGGGCTTCCGAAATAGCGCCCGCCACGTTGTCCACGCCGTCGCCGGAATATGTGATGAAGATGGTTTCGATGCCGTAGGCCGCCAGCTTCTCCTTTACCACAGGGGTGAAGGTGTCCTGAATCAGTCCCTTCTTCACCTCGCTGCCGGTGGCGATGATGGCGGCGGTTTTCTTCACATAGGGCAGCAGTTCCAGCAGCGGTTCCTCTCCGGCGGCCGCTTTGGCGGCTTTCAGCTTTTCCTCTTCAATGACGAGGGGGATCACCCGCATCCCCGCCAGTTTGTCGCCCTTTTTCACGGCGGTATTGCCGTGACGGGTGGCGATCATGATCTCCTCCAGCGAATTGACTGCCACCAGCCGGCGGCTGTCCACCCGGAACAGGCCGTCGCAGGCGGCCTTCAGCTCAATTTTGCCCTCTTTTACCTCGCTGCGGGTCATGTTTTCCTGTCCGCAGAGAGCCAGCAGCCGCTCCGCCGCATCGTTCTCATGAACCATGTTCTCGTTCATTTCCCAGACGTAGAGATGCTCCTTGCCCATGGAGAGCAGCACGGGGATATCCTCCTCCGTGACGATGTGGCCCTTGCGGAACCGGGCGTCCTTATATTGATCCTTGATGATCTGGGTCATATCGTGGCACAGCACATGGCCTACGGCGTCCTCTGTCCGAATCAGCTTCATTTCAGCACCTCGATCTCATCTCCGGCACGGACGGTGCCTTCCTTTACAACAATGGCAAAAATGCCCTCGGTGGGCATGACGCATTTGCCCACCGTCTTTTTAATGGCGCAGTCATTGTGGCACTCCTTGCCGATCTGGGTGACTTCCACTTCCGTTTCCCCGATCCGCAGGCGGGTCCCCACCGGCAGGTGCTTGAGGTCGATGCCCACGGTGTTGATATTTTCCGCGAACACGCCGGGATCCAGCGGAATTGGGGACAGCGCCCGCATGGTGTCGATGCTTTCCTCCGCCAGCAGAGAGATCTGGCGGTGCCAGTCGCCCGCGTGGGCGTCCCCCACGATGCCGTGGCGCAGTTTCAATTCAATTTCCGGAACGGGCTTTTTCAGCGTTCCCTTTTTTTCGCTGATATTGACGGATACGACCTTTGCCATGGTTCTATCAGTCCTCTCGCTTATAGTCTCCGCTCTTACCGCCGGATTTTTCCAGCAGGCGGATGTTGGTGATCTCCATATCCTTCTGCACAGCCTTGCACATATCGTAAACGGTGAGGGCCGCCACAGAAACGGCGGTCAGGGCCTCCATCTCCACCCCGGTAACGCCGGTGCAGGTAACGGCTGCCCGAATCTCCACCATACACGGCTGGTCGGACAGATGAAACGAAATGTCGATACCCGTCAGGGGCAGTGGATGGCACATGGGGATCAGCTCCCAGTTGTGCTTGGCGGCCTGAATCCCCGCCACCTGCGCCACCGCCAGCACATCGCCTTTTTTCATGGTGCCGTTTTTGATGTGGGTCATGGTTTCCGGAGAGACATGGATCTCCCCGGCGGCCACGGCCCGCCGGTGGGTGACGGCCTTTTCCGTTACGTCCACCATCCGGGCCCGGCCCTGTTCATTGAAATGGGTCAGTTCTCCCATGGTTCAGCCTCCGATCTCATTCATGGTCCGGGGCGTATCGCTGGCATGCTCTGTCAGGTGGTGCCCCTTGGGCTTTTGCAGGATGCCCTGCTGGATCGCCGCCGTCAGCGCGTTGCCGTGGAGACCACGCAGGGAGATTTCCTCCCGGCTGTGGAGGCAGCCCTTCAGTTTGCCATCTGCCGTCACCCGGATGCGGCGGCATTCTCCGCAGAACTCGTGGCTCATGGGGGTGATCAGCCCCACAGTCCCCATGGCTCCCATCAGACGGTACCGCCGGGCCACGCCATTGGGTTCGATTTCTTCCAGCTGAGGGAACCGCCGCAGGACTTCCGTTACCGGCAGAAACCGCTCCTTCGGCCATGCCGCGCATGGCCCCATGGGCATCAGCTCAATGAAGCGGACTTCCCATAGATGCTCCATGGTCAGCGCCAGAAAATCCCCGATTTCATCATCGTTGACGCCGCCCATCAGCACCGTGTCCAGCTTCAGGCGTTGGAATCCGGCGCCCTCCGCCGCTTCAATTCCCTTCAAGACCTCATCCAGCGTTCCCTGCCGGGTGATCTCCCGAAACCGTTCCGGCTTCAGCGTGTCCAGACTGATATTCAGGCGGTCTGCCCCGGCTTCCCGCAGGGGCTGCGCCAGCTCCGGCAGGAGGCTGCCGTTGGTGGTCAGGCATAGCTCCTTCAGCTCCGGGATGGCCCGCAGCCCCCGGCAGATGTCCAGAATTCCCCGCCGCACCAGCGGTTCCCCGCCGGTGAGTCGGATCTTTTGGACGCCCAGTCGGATCGCCGCAGCCCCGATCTCCACAAGCTCCTCTACCGTGAGGATAGAGCCGTGCGCTCCCTTTTCCACGCCCTCCGCTGGCATACAGTACCGACAGCGGTAGTTGCATAAATCTGTCACCGACAGGCGCAGATAATCGATTGTCCGTCCGTATTGATCCCGCGTAATGGCTCCACCTCCGCATAATCGATTATCAATTATTGACGCTATTTCATATTTAGCGTACCAGTTTTTGCTGAAAAGTCAAGCCCTTAAAACAGTTTTGGTTATTTGCACACTTTTCGGTTGTCCTTGTTAGAGAATAATGCCAAATTGAAGTGGTTGTGATTTTGGATGTTTCGGCTAAAACAGGAAGGAAAAGTTGCGAGATATAGCGGATTGCAAGGGCGGAGAAAATGTAGTATATTTTTGCCATGACAAACATGACAAGCGGAGGAGGCTTTCCATGAAGATATAGCAAGAGATCCCTAAAAGGGGATATGTTTCCCAACCTACGCCGCTGGAGGAGCTGGTTCGATTTTCGGAGAAGGCGGGAGTCCGCGTCCGGATCAAGCGAGACGATCTGCTGCCTCTGGGGGCAACAAGATCCGTAAGCTGGATTATTTAATGGAGGAGGCCGTTCGGGCCGGGGCGGATACGATCATTACCGCCAGCACTAACCAGTGCTGCCACAACAGCATGACGGTGCTGCTGGCTGCCAGAGAGGGAATGGCCTGCCGGGTGATTATGGAGTCCTGGGGCGATACGCGCTACCGCTATGAGACGGCCTCCAACCACACGATGATAGAGTTCTGCGGTCCAGAAGAGGTATCCGTAGAGATGAGTCTGCCGTCCGGCCCGGTAGAGGCCATGCCCGAAGCTATGGACGGTGTTCGCTTTGATAGTCCGGTGAAAGCTGTGGATGAGATTACTACTCTCTCAAATCTCATATCCGCAGATACAAGGCGCTCCCGCTTTCGCAAAAGCAGGGGCGCATATTTTTTGAAAATTTCTCATTTCGATACCTGCGTTTTGACTTAAAAATGTCCGTTGTAAAGTGAAGGGAATTCTTTGATATGCCAGACCGCCACGATATGACGGATGAAGAGGTCCTGAACCTGCTGGCGGACAGTAAGATTTCCGAAAATCTCGCAGGCGAAAAGGAAAAATACACCCTCGGCCAGCGCGCGGCAGACGCCATCGCGAAATTTGCGGGCAGCTGGGCGTTCACCTTCGCCTTCACCGGCGTACTGATCCTGTGGATGCTGGTCAACACGCTGCTCGCGGCAAAAGCGTTTGACCCCTATCCTTTCATTCTGCTGAACCTCGTGCTCTCGTGCGTCGCGGCCATTCAAGCGCCGCTCATCATGATGAGCCAGAACCGGCAGGAGGAAAAGGACCGACGCCGCGCGGAGAACGATTACCGAGTCAACCTCAAAACGGAGATCATGATCGAGGACCTCTACGACAAGGTAAATGCCATTCTCGCCCGGCAGACCTCGTTGGAAAAACAGCTGACCGAGGAGGATGGTGAAAGCACAGAGCAAAAATGAGGGAGGACAGAGCCGTCCTCCCTCATTTTTTGCTGTTTTTGCGCAACGCGGAATCCTCCTCCGCAAACCTGCGCGCTTTTGTTGAGATGCCTCTCCGGCGCGTAAAGCCCTTATACGTGCAAGACTCTATGTTGCTTTACAGGCGGAAGTGCTTTTTCAGCTTTTGATTTTCTCCCAGCACCAGCAATGTCAAATCTCCGTCCAGCACGGTTTCCGGTGAGATGTTCACATCGGTTTTGCCGTTCCGTTTTACGCCGAGGATGTTGACACCGTATTTTCTGCGGATGTCCAGCTCGCCGATGCTATGCCCCTGCCAGTCCTCCGGCACGGCGACCTCGATAATGGCGTGCTGCTCGTCCAGCTCAATGTAGCTGAAAATATGGTTGGCGGTATAGCGGATGGCCGCCCACTTCGCCAGCTGCTTTTCCGGGTACGCCACCGCGTCTGCACCGTTTCGCAGCAGAAATTTCGCCTGCACGTCCCGTTCCGCGCGGGATACTACATAGTTTGCTCCCAGCTCCTTGAGCAGCGACGTCGTCTCCAGCGAATTCTGAAAATTCCCGCTGATGGTGACATAGCAGACATCGTAGTTGCTCACGCCCAGTGAGCGCAGAAAGTCCACGCGGGTGCTGTCACCGATCTGCGCGTTGGTGACGAAGGGCATACATTCATTGACGCGCTCCTCGTCCTTGTCCACCGCCATCACCTGATGGCCCAGCTCATTGAGCTGTATGGCAAGATGCCGCCCGAAGCGGCCCAGTCCGATCAATAATACCGTTTTCATCGTGTGCTCCTTTCAGCCTACGGTAATTTTCTCCTGCGGATAGCGGGCGCAAGTCAGATCATGCCCGGAGAATGCGGCGTAGATCAAGGTCAGCCCGCCGACGCGCCCGAAATACATCAGCAGGATGAGAATGCTCTGCGACAGGACTCCCAGCTGCGGCGTCAGCCCCAGCGTCAGGCCCACCGTACCGGCGGCGGACGCTGTTTCATAGAGACAGGCACCGAGGGGAAGCTCCTCCGCTGTGCTGATGGCCGCCGCCCCCGCAAAGGTCAGCCCCAGATACAGCAGCAGAATGGCGGCGGCGTTGCGGACGGCGGAGTGTTCCAATCTGCGGTGGAAGAGCTGCAGATCCTCCCGCCTGCGGAAAGCGGCAACGGCGTTGGCAATGAGAACTGCCAGCGTTGTGACCTTCATGCCGCCTGCTGTGGAGCCGGGGGCTCCGCCGGTGAGCATCAGCAGAATGGTGACCGCCTGCGAGGTATCGCTCATTTTCGTTAGATCAACCGTGTTGTAGCCGGCCGTCCGCGGCGTGACCGACTGAAAAAGGGAGGCCAATATCCGCTCTCCCACGGGGAGGTCCGTAAAGTCTGTCAGATAAAAGAGAAACGCCGGAATCGTGATCAAAAGCGCCGTCGCGCTGAGAATGACCTTGCTCTGCATCCGGTAACGCCGCAGGTGCAGACCGTGCGTACAGACATCGTCCCACGTCAGAAAGCCGATGCCGCCCATAATGATCAGCAGCATGATCACGATGTTGACCAGCGGGTCGGCGGCATACGCCGTCAGCGAGGGGTAGGGGGAATCCGTCCGCCCCAGAATATCGAAGCCCGCATTGCAGAATGCGGAAACGGAATGAAAAACGGACATCCATACGCCCCGCAGTCCATAGTCCCGGCAAAAGGCTGGCAGCAGCGCCAGCGCGCCCAGCAGCTCGACCAGAAAGGTCCCCTTGAGGATAAATCTCGTCAGGCGCACGATGCCGCCCACCGCGGGAGCGGAGATGGCGTCCTGCATAGCGCTGCGCTCTTTGAGCGTGATGTTCCGCCCGGCGAGCATCAGGAACGTCACCGCACCGGTGATCACGCCCAACCCGCCGATCTGGATCAGCAGCAAAATCACCGTCTGACCAAAGGCAGACCAGTAGCTGCCGGTATCCTGCACCACCAGCCCCGTCACGCAGACAGCGGAAGTGGAGGTAAACAGTGCCTCATGAAACGGCGTCCAGACCCGCTGTACTGTGGCGATAGGCAGCATCAGCACCAGCGCCCCCAGCAGGATCACACCCGCAAAGCCCAGGATCATGATTTGAAAAGAAGTCAGATGCCGCTTTAAGCGAAACACAATCTCCGTCACATCACACACCTCCTTGAAACAATGGTACTCTCAATTTTCCGTACAGTATAGCACGATTTTTGCAATGTGTCTGTATGAATTCTGTAAAATTTTCAAGCGTGAAGTCTAGCTTTGCAGCCCAGAGGCGGGCTGCAAAGCCACGGTTGACAGACTTTGGTGCATAGAATTCTCCGCGTGACCTGTAAACCTTTTCTGAATTTTTCACAAGAACCGTTGCCTTTTTCCAATATTTGCTCTAAAATAAATTTTCCGTCAAATTCAGATAAAATTCTGCGGAGACTTTCCTCAAAAGCCTCCCAACAGGAGAAACGATATGCTTAAAGAAAAAACAGACGATATGTCGATTGTAAATACAGTTCAAATACCTCACGCAGTCGAAACGACTTCTCCCATGTGCCGCAGCCTTTGGAAAACATGGTGGGAGAACCTCCTTCTCTTTTGCCTGACCGGCGTTTATGTAGAGCTGTGCCTGCATCTTTGCGTGTTCCGCTCGCTGGACCGGTACGCGGGATATCCTGTCCTGTTTGGCCTGCTGGGCGGTGCGCTCTGCACGCTGGTAGTCTCAAGCCTGCCAAAGATCCTGCGACAGATCACAGGGCTTCTACTGGTGGCAGCACAGGTGATGCTGGCTGAGATGCAGCTGGTCTATCATTGCATCTTCGGAGATTTCATGCCCGTCAGCCAGATCGGCATGGGCGGAAATGTGGTCGTCAATTTCAAGTCGCAGCTTCTCTATGGGATCCGCCAAAATCTGCTGAAGATCCTGCTCCTCCTGCTGCCGCTGGTTGTCGTGATCCTCTGCCTTGCCCTGCGGAGGGTACAGGCGCTGAGGTTCCGGCTGCGCTGGAAACAGGCTATGGCCTCCTTTGCCGTGCTCCTCGCACTGCTGCTGACGGTCACGGGACTTATGTACGCCGGACGGAATAAAACCTTCTCCGTCTATCATACCTTCACCAATGTGAACACCTCCACCGACAGCAGTTATAAAAAAATCGGTATGCTGGCCACCACGGCGCAGGAGCTTCGATACATGCTCTTCGGCGGCAGCGGCAGCATTACGATCACGCCGTCGTCCTTGAATATAAGCGATGTTCCGCGGACATACAGCAGCAACTCCTATAACGTGATCGAAAGCATCGATTTTACGGCTCTTGCAGACAGTACCGACAGCGATATTCTCAAGGCCACAGACGAGTATCTATCAAATGCAACACCCACCCGCAAAAACAACTACACGGGACTTCTCAAGGACTATAACCTCATCACCATCTGCGCCGAAAGCTTCTGCCCGTGGTTTATCAGCGAGGAGCTGACGCCGACGCTCTATCAGCTGAGCCATACGGGCATCATCTTCGAGAACTATTACGGCACGTTCCAGTCCGTCACCACCAACGGCGAATACACGATGTGCATGGGGCTATATCCGGATATGTCCCGCACGAAGACGGATTCCAGCTTCAATGTGGCAGGCACCAACTACCTGCCGTTCTGCCTGGGCAATGCGCTCAAGGACATGGGCTATCAGACCTGGGCCTATCACGACTACATCGGGGATTTCTACAACCGAAACATCACCCATGCCAACATGGGCTATACCTTCAAGGCGGCGGATTCCGGTCTGGACGTGAAGATCGACTGGCCCTCCTCCGATCTGGAGATGATGGAGGCCTCTGTGGACGACTACATCAACAGCGGAGAGCCTTTCCACGCTTACTACATGACCTTCAGCGGCCACTACCAGTATAACTGGGACAACGCCATGAGCGCCAAAAACCGCGACGCGGTGAAGGACCTGCCCTATTCCGAGCCGGTGAAGGCGTACATTGCCTGCAATCTGGAGCTGGAATACGCACTGGAGTACCTGATGCAGCGGCTGGAGCAGGCTGGCGTTGCCGACAAGACCTGCATCGCCCTGACCAACGACCACTACCCCTACGGCCTGACCGAAGCGGAGTACAACGAGTTGGCCGGGCAGACGCTGGACACGACCTTTGAAAAGTACCGCAACAGTTTTATCTGCTATGTCCCCGGTCTTTCGGAGAACATCGTGGTAGACGAATACTGCTCCACGGCAGACATTCTGCCGACGCTGCTGAACCTCTTCGGTGTGGACTATGATTCCCGCCTGCTGGCGGGCACCGATGTACTCTCCAGCGGCCTCCATGCAGCGGTGCTGTCGGATAAGTCCTTTCTGACGAAGACCTTCCGCTATGACGCCGGTACGGAAACCGTGATCCCCGCCGACGAGAATACCACAGTCTCCGACGAGCTGGCGGAAGCCTACCGGCTCTATGTGGACAGCCGGTTCCAACTCTCCGGCAACATTCTCAACAGCGATTACTACGCCCACGTCTTTTCCAAAGAGTCCAGCGGCGGGAGCCTTGAGGACACGGTGGTATTCACGGACATCAAGAGCATCTTCAATCAGGCCAGCGTCCTCTACATGTACCGCAAAGGCTATGTGGATCCGGAAACACCGGACACCTTCGGCGGCAAGGCCACGGCAAGGCTGGGCGAGTTTATCGATGTGCTCTACCGCATCGCGGGCCGGCCGGAAACGGACAACACCGCTCTTCCGGCTGACTACGAGAACGAGGAATTCAACGCGGCCCATCCCTATTATAACGCCATCTGCTGGGCCTATCAGGCAAGACTGCTCCGGCAAAATGATCCCAATACTGAATGTGATGACAAGGTGAACTATCAGACGGCGTGCGTACTGATCCGCCGCTACGCGATCATGGCAGGCGTCGATACCGACGTGGATCAGACGCAGCTGTGGCAGATCTTTCGGGATGACCCTGATCTTAGCAGAGAGGCGGCCAAGGCGATGCTCTGGTGCGATGAGAGGGACATCACCACCCGGGACAGCAACCTTGACGAGCTGCTGGCATCCGCTGGCACCCGCATCAGCCGCTACCAGATGACGTCGTTCCTGTTCTATCTTTGTACCTATGAGCTGGATATGGACAGCTGAGCATGCGGCGCAGATCCTGCCGGAGAAGTGTTCCGCGACCGATTCGCAAAAAGAGTCGCCTTTCTCGGCTGTGTACCGGAAGATACCCATTCGATGCCGCACTACGCTTAATGTTGGAATAAGTAAACATACTCACAAGCATTACACTCAGTGTAGACCTAATGTAGATTCAGATCATTCTGTGTTTACGAAAGTTTACATTGAGTGTAATTTTTTCTGCATTGAATGGGTGGTCAAACAGGGCCGGTTTTCTACATTTATTACGAAGGGATGAGACATCCACCCCCCTATTCTCACACGAAAGAAGGAATTGCATTTGAGCAAACGAAAACACGGACCTACGATTGTACCGGTCTTATCCGCCAAGGTGGATAACAAAGAAAAACGATTCATTCAGGTTGGAAACTCACTGCTCCTCTCCAAGCAGTTCCATGTGCTCAGCACCGGCAGCCGGTTTCTCTATTTCTGCATGGCCATGGAGAGCGGCGGAAGGAAGAATTTCATTCTTCCACAAAAGGACGCAAAAAAGTACGGGATTGCGCCTTCCAGCCTGCGGAAGCACATCAACGAGCTGGAAGCTGCCCGTTTTATCAGGGTCTATTCCGGGAAGCCGACACGTGAGCCAAACCGATATGAATTTTGTCAGGGGTGGAAGCTGCCGCCATCGCCCCTTTATTCGCATACCCCCATGGCTATATGTAGTAAATCTGTCTCGGATGGAAACAAGGGCGAGCCGTAAAAAATCTCACTGGTTATGTCTTTTAGAATGAGTGCCGGCTGACAGAACGGAGGTTACTTGTGCTGTTTTGATACAAGATTGGCATTTCTCTTGCGCAAAAATGAACCAGCCGAAATGAATGAAAGGATACAAAATGGATCAATTCAGTTTCCATAGCAGGAAGATTCTTTTAGAGGCTGTCCGCTCCGCGGAGGACGCAGCCATCCAGCTCCGGCAGTACGCAGCGGCAACGCTGCCGCCCGTGTGGGAGATTCCCAAAATAAGTGGTGACGCCGGTTTTCCTGTCTCTATTGAGATCACTGCGGAAGGCTGGCTGAGAATGGAGCTTCCCTGCGTCATGCCGCGGCGAAAGGACAATGACCGATCCCGCCTCCTGGCAGGACTGCTGCGGAATGCGATTCATCGGGCATTTCCGAAGCACGATCAGCCGAGATTTTACACCTGCGTACTGGTGTATGAACACATCTACGATCTCAGCCAAAGCAGGCGCTTTATCGACCACGATAACCTGGAGCTGAAGCATTGTCAGGATGTGCTGGAAGCAGCCTTCCTGACCAACGACACCTCAGCGCTCTGCTCTGCGTTTCAATGCAGTCATCGGGGCCCGCAAGACAGCGCCCGCATTTGGATACTGACGCCGGAGCAATTTCTCGAATGGCTGAAAAAACACCGTGAATGTTGGAATGGCAGCACCGAAAATAGGTAAGAGACAACCCGAAAACGCCTACCAATTCCTGTTCAAATGGCAGTGCGGATTTTCAGTGTTCTGTAGCAGAGGAAAACCCTTGCGGCGCAAGGACTCTCGGCCTTAAAAACGGTCGGGGGTAGGTTTTATAGGGTAAGGACTTTGGATAACGGTAAAGAGACCGTTCCGGCAGTCTGAGATAAGTATGTTGTAAAACGGATCTGCAACACAGGACCCAATCTGATCACGATCCCAGACAAATGGCTGCTGGACTTGGATACGGAAAGAGATGATAGCTCAGACGAACTCTTACTTTCCCCAAATGCTACGTTTCTAAGTCAACAGTCCGGAATGTAACACACAGGTGGTAACAGTATGGTCGAGGAATTGCAAGTGCCGATCCATCTCAAAGTGACGCTGACGATTAAGGAAGCCGCAGCATACAGCAACATTGGGATCAACAAGATCGAGAGTATGCTACGCAGTCCGAATTGCCCGTTTGTTCTCTATGTTGGGTCCAAAAAGCTGGTCAAACGCAGGGAGTTTGAGCAATATATCAGCCATAAGTTGATGATTTGACGGTAATTTCACTATTGAGAAAAGAAAGCTCGTGTGCTACAATCACATTGTTGCATAGGGCTTTTTTCTCTTTTTGAGAAAGGAGGCTCTAAATGGGCAAGAGTTTGCGAGGCAAAGAATGTGGCAAGGGTATCTGCCAAAGAAAGGACGGTTTATATAGCGCAAGATTTGTGACCAAAACCGGGAAGCGCCAGGCAAGTGCTTCTCCTCACTTCCGGAAGCACGAAATTGGCTGGACGATGCCAAGTATGCAGATAAGCACGAAAATATATTTGTTCCGCCAGATATGACGGTAGACGTGTGGTTTGAGTTTTGGATCGCTCATATCGTTGGGGATCTGGCTCCCAATACTCACAGAAATTTATGGAAGCGGCCAAACGCTCCCACAACTATGTGCAGTATGCCCTGATTTTAGAAACAGGGCTGCGGACAGGTGAAGTGATCGGGCTGACATGGGATGCGATAGATTTCCAGAATCGGACGCTGACGGTCAACAAAACCTTGGAGTACCGCCACAAGCAGCACTTTTGGCGTGCAGGACCTCCGAAAACACAGCAAAGCTACCGCACAATACCGTTGACGGATCGGGCTTATGAAATCCTCAAAGGTATTTGGAACAGCCGCCCGGAGCAAAAGGAGTCACCGACGCTGGACAAAACGCTTGAGTACATAGACAGACGTACAGGCGTTTCTTCTCGGCTTGTCATGCGCGATCTTGTCTTTATCAACTGGCGAACAGGAGAGCCAGCGAAGAACAGTTCCTATGATACCCACTTATATAAGCTCTGCGATGAAGCAGGGATCAAACACTTTTGTATGCACGCCCTGCGACATACCTATGCTACAAGAGCAATCGAAAGCGGGATGCAGCCAAAAGTACTGCAAAAATTGCTCGGTCATGCCAGCATCAAAACGACGATGGATCGGTATGTTCATGTGACTGCCGAATCGCTGGATTATGCCATCAAGCAATTTCAGCAAAATGGTATAGTCTGATAAAATCCAATAAAGCCAAATGCGGAAATGGTGTAAAAATGGTGTAACAGCCAAGACACCAAACGCTGAAACCCCTTGAAAATCAAGGAAAATCGAAGGAGAATGAGTACAAATGAAATTAGGTATCGTGGGGCTTCCTAACGTAGGAAAGAGCACCCTGTTCAACGCCATCACCAATGCAGGCGCGGAGAGCGCCAACTACCCCTTCTGCACCATCGACCCCAACGTGGGCATGGTAGCCGTACCGGACGCCCGGCTGGACAAGCTGGCAGAGATCTATGAGCCGGACAAAAAGACCCCGGCGGTCATTGAGTTCGTGGACATCGCCGGTCTGGTGAAGGGCGCCAGTCAGGGCGCGGGGCTTGGCAACAAGTTTCTGGCCAATATTCGCGAGACCGATGCCATCGTCCATGTGGTCCGCTGCTTCGACGATGAGAATATCATGCACGTGGTGGCGGACGCCGGCACCAACGTCCCGGTAGACCCTGTGGGAGACATCGAGGCCATCGACATGGAGCTGATCATGGCGGATCTGGACATGGTGCAGCGCCGGGTGGATAAGGCGCAGAAAGCCGCCAAGGGCGACAAGAAGTTCCTCCACGAAGTGGACGTGTTCAAGGCGCTGGCCCAGCATCTGGACGGCGGCAAATCCGCCCGCACCTTTGACTGCTCCGACGAGGACAAGGCCCTCATCGCAACCTCCGACCTGCTGACCCTGAAGCCCATCATCTACGCCGCCAACATGGACGAGGACGGCTTTGCCAATCAGGAGGGCAACGAGTATCTGAAGAAGGTCCGGGCGCTGGCGGAGGCCGAGGGCAGCGAGGTACTGCCCATCTGCGCCAAGCTGGAGCAGGATATTGCCGAGCTGGAGGGCGAGGAGAAGCAGATGTTCTTGGATGAGCTGGGCATTGCGGAATCCGGCCTGGACCGGCTCATCAAGTGCAGCTACTCCCTGCTGGGCCTCATCTCCTTCCTGACCTACGGCAAGGACGAATGCCGGGCATGGACCATCAAAAAAGGCACCAAAGCGCCGCAGGCCGCCGGCAAGATCCATTCCGACATCGAGCGGGGCTTCATCCGGGCGGAGGTCATCGCCTATGACGATATGATCAAATACGGCAGTGTCAACGCTGCCAAGGAAAAGGGCCAGCTCCGCAGCGAGGGCAAGGAGTATGTGGTGCAGGACGGCGACATGATCTACTTCCGCTTCAACGTCTGATTTGCAGAATCCGCGCACGGAACTTCATGCACGAGTACCGCCCCACGAAAACGTGCAAATGCTGGTGCATGAAGTTTTTGTGCATGATTTCCGGTTGCCCCGCAGGGGCGGAGAAATAGCACATTTCAATTTTACTGTGCTTTTGCATAGCAAAAAAGTCCCGCTTCGGCTGAAGCGGGGCTTTTGACGTATTTTGTGAAAGCTGTGCGGCGGCGGGCCTTTTCCACGGGCTCTGCCAACCGTCAGGAGCGGGGGCTTTTTTTCTGGCAGTCCGGGCAGATGCCCTCCACCACCAGCCTGTGGCGCAGGATCTGATAGCCCGTTTTCTGCGCCAGAGCCGCATCGTATTCCCGGTCATAGGGGCTGTCTACATCCCGGACGCAGCCGCAGATCACGCACCGCATATGGTAATGCGGATTCGTCCGAAGATCAAAGCGGTCGCAATCGGACATCACGACCCGAAAAATCTCCTGATTATCGCACAGCAGGTTCAGATTGCGGTAAACAGTCCCCCGGCTGATATGGGGATCCAGCGCGTGGACGTTCTGGAAGATCTGTTCTGCTGTGGGGTGATCCCGGCGGCTGCGTACTTCGTCCAGCACCAGCTGCCGCTGGCGGGTATTCCGCTGCTGTTTCATGTCCATCACCTCGCCTGCCGTAGTGGTTTGATTTTACCAGAAAACCGGCGAAAACGCAAGTTTTTGGCCGCTTCCGAATTCTGGAAGCCGCAAGCCGGGGGAGGGAAGCGGCCTCTGCGAAAAAATAAGGGCGGGGCGCTGGGAGTTTTTTCCCGTTTTGTAACAGTTTATTCATTTACTTCCCCTGTCATTTATGCTATGCTGAAACAGACCGTTCATGGTGTTATGTAGACCGCCCGGTACTGCTCCGGGCCTGTAGAACATAGGAGGCTACTATGAAAACCCGCATCCGCAAAATGACATCCCTGCTGCTGTCCTTCAGCCTGTTGGGGGCACTGAGCCTGCCTGCCGCCGCGTCGGAGGCGCTGGGGGAGGATCTGTCCGCCAAGGACACGGTGATCCATGAGGAAACCCAGCTGTCCACCAATGTGTTCTGGAGTACCGCCTATTCCGATCTCCGGACGGAAAACCTCATCACCTACAGCCCCAATAAAACCGTCACCCCCATCGTCACCTACGGCGGCGTGCTGACGGACCGTTCCAGCGTGGCGGATACGGCCAATGCGCTGGAAGGGGAGGGCTACCGGGTGGTGGCCGGGATCAACGGCGACTTTTACAATGTGTCCACCGGCCTGCCCATCGGGCTGGTAATCACGGACGGCGTCCTCCGCAGCAGCGACGCCGGGTATTACGCCATCGGCTTCCGGGCGGACGGCACCGCCGTGCTGGGAAAGCCCGGCGTTAAGGTCAGCGTCGATCTGGGCTACGCCGTGGACGACGGTTCCGGCAGCCCGGTGGAGCTGATCCGCCCGGTCATCGCGGTGAACAAGGCCCGCACCAACAGCGGCGTGTTCCTGTATACTTATGATTTCAACGCCAGACATACCACCGGCACCACGGAGGCAGGCGTCAACGTGGTCTGCACCGTGGAGCAGGGGCAGCTTGCCATCGGCTCCACGGTCACGGCCCGCGTGGAGCGGGTGGAGGAGACCACGGTGACTTCCATCCAGCCGGATCAGATCGTCCTCTCCGCCAACGCCAATGCGGACGCTTACTACACCAACGCCCTGCGGAATATGTCCGCCGGCAGCGAGGTGACGCTGACCGTTTCCGCCAACGCGGGCTGGGACGATGTGGAGTACGCGGTGGGCGCGCTGTACTGCCTTGCGGAAAACGGCGCAGTGGCCTCCGGTCTGGCCGCCGGGGTGAATCCCCGCACCGCCGTGGGGCAGAAGGCGGACGGCACGCTGGTGTTCTACACCATCGACGGCCGCAGAAGCGGCTACTCCATCGGCGCGTCTTTGGCGCAGGTGGGCCAGCGGCTGGTGGAGCTGGGCTGTGAAACCGTGCTGTGTCTGGACGGCGGCGGTTCCACCAATCTGGCCGTGACCACCCCGGACTCCACGGACGCGTCCATTATCAACCGTCCCTCCGAGTCCAACCGCAAAGTCACCAATCAGATCTTTCTGGTGGCCTCCAACCGCTCCAGCGGGCGGCTGGATCACTTCTATGTCAAGGCCGCCAGCGACTATGTGCTGGCGGGCAGCAGCGTGGCGGTGAACGTCACCGGCGTGGACACCAATTATATTCCCATGGACGCCGACTATGACCTCTCCGCCAGCGCCGGAACGCTGGAAAACGGGACACTGACCACCCCGGCCAGCGGCGGCGACGTCACCGTAATGGCCAGCGAACGGGGGAGCAGGGGCAGCACCGTGGTTCATGCCATCCGCACCCCGGATACCCTGACGCTGAAAAAAGGAACGGCCAGTCTGACCGCGCTGACCGTGGCTCCCGGCAGCAAAACCACCCTCACCGCCGGAGCCGTCTGGAACCATCTGACGCTGGCGGCGGACGCCAAAGCGTTCACATGGTCTGTCTCCGGCGATATCGGCACGGTGGATGAAAACGGCGTGTTTACAGCGGCGGCTCCCGGCTCCGGCAGCCTGACGGTCTCTGCCGGAGGGAAGAGCCTGACCATTCCCATCACCGTGGCCAGACAGGCCCTCAAGACGGTAGAGGACTTTGAAGATACCGAACTGATCTTCTCCAGCGGTCCCTATCTCAAGGTCTCCCGCACCCATGCCAGCGATTATGTCCAGCGGGGCCGCTATGCCGGAAAGCTGGACTACACCCTCAGCGCGGATACAGAGTGGCTGTCCATTGCGCTTGGCAGAGGCTTTTCCAACCTGACCGACCACTATACCGCTCTGAACCTCTGGGTTTATGGCGACGGCTCCGGCAATCAGCTCTCCTTCCTCTACACCGGGGACACAAAGAGCGACCTGAGACTGCCCGTTACCCTGCTGGACTTCACCGGCTGGAAGCAGGTCAGTGTCACGCTGCCCCAGTATTTCACCCTCAGCGGGCTGGAAATCTCCGTCCCCTCCACCACCTATGCCGATGACAGCGGCATCACGGTGGAATACGCGGATACGCCCCGCACCGGCACGGTCTGTATTGACCAGCTGGTTGGCTCCTTCCCCGGCACGGTGGACAACACGCCCCCTGCGGTGACGGCTGTGCTGGATCAGCAGAACTGGGCGGTGGATGTGAAGGTCTCCGACGGGGTGGACGGCGTTCTGCCCCAGTCCTCCATCACCGTGGCCATGAACGGCGATGCGGGGCAGGCGCTGGAGGGTTACGATATCAAAAACGGCACACTCAAGTACTATCTGCCCGCCCCCGGCGAGGCGCAGGAGGCAACCCGCGTCACCGTGACCGCTGTGGATGCTTCCGGCAATATCGGTCGGGCCAGCGTGGATATCGATCCCTCCGGCGTGGATCACAAGTTCAATGATATCAGCGACTACTGGGCTGCCGACTATGTGGATTTCCTCTACAACGCCGACATCACCACCGGCTACAGCGACGGCTCTTTCCGCCCCAACCAGAATATCAGCCGGGCTCAGTTTGCCGTCATGCTCTACCGCTATCTGAAGCTGGATGAGAACCAGTACGCCAATGTGTCCCTGCCCTTTGCGGACCTTGGCAGCATCCCGGCGTATGCCATTCCCGCAGTGAAGGCTCTGTACGCCGAGGGCGTCATCACCGGCTCTGAGAAGAACGGACAGCTGTATTTCAATCCCGGCAGCTCCCTAACGCGGGCGCAGGCCGCCGCCATGATCGGCCGCACCCAGGCAAAGGGCTATGCGCTGGCGGATCTGACCTTTACCGACAGCGCCCAGATCCCCACTTACGCCGCCTACTACATCCGGGCCATGGTGGGGCAGGGGGTCATCAACGGCTACAGCGACGGCAGCTTCAAGCCCCACAGCAACATTACCCGCGGTCAGATGGCCAAGATTCTCTACAACCTGATGTAACAGCACACCGAAAACGCCCCCGCCCGTTTTAATCGGACGGGGGCGTTGTTATCCAGTGCCTGAGAATTGCTCACGGGAGGCGCGTCAGAATTAGAAAAAGCAGAAACGCTATCGGAATCAGGGCGAGGATCGTGTGCCGCCTTTACCGTGTATGGAAGCGGACCATGGCGGGGACGGGGAGAAAGCGTTACAGCTCTGTGGAATATGCACCCAGCAGATCGTCAATATCATGGTCATTCAGCAGGACGATCACATGATTCGCATCATAATATTGCCGGTTCTTCACGTTGTTTATAAAATCCTTGTATTTTACCGTTTTCTCCGACCGCACCATGACGTACCATTCCTCAATCCCTTTGATTTGATTGAGGACGATATACGGTTCCGTAGGAACAACGCAGGGAATATCGGCGGCAACGGAATAAACTCCGAGTAACTGGTCTGTCGCTTTCCTCCGAAAAACATGAGGGGCGGCGTAATACACATCCTGCGACTGGATTTCATTCAGGAACGCTTCAAGATTTTCCGGATTCTGATGAATCTTCGCCAATTCCCGCTGTCCGATGGAAATGGGATTGAACACCCCGAACAGTTCAAATCGCTTGTATGCGTCTCCTGTTTTTTCTTCTATATCCTCCAACGCCATACGGCTGGCATCTTCATCCCATTTTATATAGGTTTCGCTCTCATCACACCATATTTCTGCCGCAAAGGCAAATGGCGTTCCCTCTGGACAGATGCGGCCCTGTGCCGTATACTGAAAGAAAACCGCGGCGGGAGGGGTAGCTATGAAATTCTGCGAGGCGCTGGATGTCCGGCCGGGCGTTACCGCCGTCATCGGCAGCGGCGGCAAGTCCAGTTTGCTGCGCCGTCTGGCGGAGGAGGTTCCGGGGACGGTCATTCTCTGCACCACCACCCATATCCGTCCGTTTTCCGAATACCCGGTGCTGGAAAACCCGTCTCCGGCGGACATCCGGCAGGCGCTGGCTGCCGGACGAGTCCTCTGTACCGGTACACCCTGCGAAAACGGCAAGCTCACCGCCCCGGCGCTGCCCATGGAAGTGCTGGCAGAGCTGGCGGACTTTGTGCTGGCGGAGGCTGACGGTTCCCGGCAGCTGCCCCTGAAAGCCCATGCTGCCCACGAGCCGGTGATCCCGGAAAACAGCCGCCGCGTGATCTGCGTGGTGGGGGCGTCCGGGTTCGGAAAGCCCATCCGGGAGACGGTTCACCGCTGGGAGAGGTTCTGCGGGCTGACCGGCGCGGCGGAAACGGAGCTGGTGACGCCGGAGCTGGCGGCAAAAGCGCTGCTGGCAGAGGGTCGCTGCGACACCATGCTGCTGAATCAGATCGACGGGGCTGACCGCCGTCCGGCGGCGGAGCGCTTCGCGGCGGAACTGGCGGGGCATGGCCTGCGGGTCTGGGGCGGCAGCCTGCGTCTGGGTTCTATTTTCCCTCTTTGACGGCGTGGGCATCTGCAAATGTAAATTTTGACAATCCAATTTGCGCTTTTTACAAAAAAAGAAAAATCCTTTGTATGGCCTGACAAAAATGAGCGGATTTTTTGGCGCGGGGGTTCACAGCTCTATTCCAAAATGTTATAATTTAACGAAACGTCAACGGTTGCCTGGCTTCCGCTAACATAGAATGCAGCATGGATGAATGGAGAAGTTGTATGAATACGAGGGAGAGACTGGAATACATGGTTCCCAAGATAGGGCTGCGGAACATCAAGACGGCTCTTGCGGCGGCGCTGTGCGCTCTGGTGTACTATTTTCTGGACCGCAGTCCGGCTTTTGCCTGCATCGGCGCGATTTTCGGCATGGGCAGCAGCTATGAGCAGAGCCGTCTCCACGGCGGCAACCGTTTTTTCGGCACGCTGGTGGGCGGATTTATCGGCATGGGGCTGTTCGCCATTTATATGGAACTGTTTCCGGACGGCAGCAACCGCTGGTTTCTGGTGCCGCTGACCTTTATTGGCGTTGTCATCCTGATCCTGCTGTGTCAGCATATCTGGGTGGGCGGCGTGCAGCCCGGCGGGGTAGTGCTGTGTATTCTGCTGTTCAATACCCCCACGGACACTTACATCACCTATGCCCTGAACCGAATTCTGGATACCGGCATCGGCGTGCTGGCTGCCATTTTCGTCAACGGGATGCTGCCCGGCGGCTTTACCTTCGGATTCATGCACCGCTTCTATGAGCGGGTGGGTATTCGGGACGATGTGGTGGACGAATTTCGGGCCAAGACCGTAGTTTGAGCTTCATGTGAAGAAAAAGCCTTCCACCATGTGGAAGGCTTTTTTGCATCTGTATGCAATTTCCTCCGGAATCCTCATGAGCAATTTATGTGTAATTTCATCTGTAATTTTGCCTTTTGTTCGGCAATCCCGGCAATGCTTTTGCAATTCCAGCAAACCCGCAAACCGTTGAAATCAAAAGAAAAACCGGGGAACCATAGTCTATCGGTAAGCGTCAAGTGTAGCGGTGGATTGAAGGTTACCCGTGAAAATGAGAGAATATCCCCAAACTGGAATACAGCATCCGGGAGTATATGCGGAATCCTGCCACGCCCAACGCGGCGCAGGGATCATGGCAATGGTGGAATGCCTGAACATACTCAAGAGCGCCGAGGGGACTATCTGCACGGGCCGGGAAATGACCAGGGATGACGCGGAGGCGTGGGCGGCCCACATGGTCAACGAGGACGGCACCACCGGCTCGCACTGGCCTATGGAGCAGACCACGGCCCTGGCGGAGAGTATGGGCCTTTCGTGAGATCAGATCTCCCCGTGGTGCTGGTGGGTCACGATGAACATGATGTACTCAGACTACGGCAGCGTGGCCATCCACTACGGCGTCAGCACGGCGGAGTCCTTCGCGGAGCTGGCGCAGGCGTTCCTCTTTGACAAGGACGGCCCCGGCCCCAAGGCGAAGCTGGCGGCCTACTACCACGGCATCGTGAAGGCGGGGGAGTAAAGCCGACTGTGTTCGGGACTGTGTTCACGCATCCCCTTATAACCGGTTTTATCTGGTTCTAACGGACAGTTAAAAACAGCAAAAAACCGTTGAAATTGCAAGCATTGCAAGCAATTCCAACGGTTTTTCATTTGGCGCGGAAGGAGGGATTTGAAGAGGACAGGATTCGTTTTTTATAACTTATTTGATCGAAATATGTAATATTTAGTTCTAAAATCATAAAATTTGGTACCAGTCAGTCCAGTTGTTTTATAGAGGATGACCCGCTAAAGGGTCAAAATAAGGGTCAAATTCAGGCCCGCGAAAGGACTGTCACACAATGGAAATTACTTATCGGAAGCATGAAGATTATTGTGTCCCCAATTTGCTTATGCATGGAAGTGAACCGGCAGAATACGGACGTTTTGGCAGGATGCGGCTCAAGTATCTGAAGGAGCATCGCAGAGGAACTTATACCACCTTGAAAACTTCCGGGCAACTAACACATCACCTCAACGAAATCGACCGTGAAGCAAACCAAATGTTACGGTTGCTAATCGAGCAGATGGCTCAGGCGCAAGGCATTACGGAACAGCTAAAGGCCGAGGATCAAGTGGCATGGGTCGGGGCGGTGAACTGCATCCGCAGTGCGGTGGAGGAAATTGTGTTAAATGAACTGATCTGCTGTTGATAAAATGAAAAACCTGCCGTTCAAATGATTTTGGACGGCAGGTTTTCATATTTCGTGCAAAAATTCAAAGGCTGCACAGCCTACGGCACAAAACAATCGTTTGTTTCGGTATGTAGAGAGAAACCGCTTATAGCTGATAGCACACTTTCATTAAACTTTTCCAGTGGTCACATTGTTATCCCATATTGCGGCATGGAAGTGTGGCGATTCTGGAGGTCTCATGCTATACTGATGGTCACCGGAAGCCGCTCAAAAATTTTTTTAATTTTTTTGAAAATCGTGTAAGAAATGGCGCGGCTCGTGCGTCTATATAGCAGAAACCCCAAAAAGCTACATAAAAAAGGTGGTGGAGCTGATGCTGGCGATCCTTTTAGCCGCATTGGA
>ERZ838483.356-NODE-356-length-57908-cov-37.414914_pt1 | contig 57908 bp, 54 predicted proteins | sample MGYA00519939_ERZ838483 | MGnify/ENA primary metagenome ERZ838483 (study PRJEB31850, sample SAMEA3708836) | human gut metagenome | biome: human gut; feature: human-associated habitat; material: faeces | place: China | collected 2014 ...
TTGTATCTCATACAATAATCGCTGTTATATGCACTGTTGTTGGAAGAATATTTGAGAAAAAATATAATTAACAATCTAGTGATTATTATGGCGTAGATGAATATTACGGAGTGGCAAGGCCACTCCATACGGTAAAATAAGTCCATCCATTACGCTAGAAAAGTCCAGTGAATCCGTTAAACAAGTCCATCATATTTAATATAAAGATTTGCATCTCTTGGTTGTAAAATGGATTTGATAAGTAATAAATACTTATCAAATCTTGCAACTAGGAGGTGTTTTTATATGCGAGATGTTAAGAAGATTTTGGAAATGAGATCTCAAAATTTCAGTCAGCGAAAGATAGCTGAAGCACTTAAAGTATCAAGAGATACAGTAAGAAAAGTATCTAAAGCAGCTGATGAAAATAGTATTTGTTGGTCCATGATCCAGAATCAGAATGAAATGGAAGTACAGAAACTATTGTTTGTAAAGGAGACTAAACTTAATCTGATTATTAAACAACCTGATTATCAGTATATTCATAAAGAACTGTTAAGACCAGGGACAAACAACAGATTATTATGGGAAGAATATACTGATTATTCCGCTTTGATTGATCACGCATTCTGATTAGGTTGACCAAGTGTTCCGATACTTTTGACCGACTAACCAATTTAATAAAATTCCGGCGGGGTTGACCAACCATTCCGATGAACCTGACCACCCAAAAATCTTGACTGTAAAAAGTACATCCAAGATTGTTTTTGTTTATCTGCTTCTCATTGACTTAAAAGAGAGATGGAAGCAGAAAGGAAGTATTCGAAGAGGTAGAGAAGAAAACACTAAGACCGCTCCCTGAATTTCCTTTTGAGGTATGTCACTGGTTTTATTCAAGAAAGGTACAGCTTAACTGTCATATCGCTTATAAAAAAGAACTGGTATTCAGTTCCATATGAATATGTAGGCAAGATGGTAGATATTAAGGTAACTGAGATTACATTGACTACCTATTATCAGAATAAGCGTATTAATGTACATAAGGTGTTTCCAGATTACTTTATAAATAAATTCCACAAATAATCATGATATGCCAGAGTCTGTCAAAGTAACAGAATGGGATGATGAGCACATAAAGAAAATAGTAGATATACTCTACTATTCTAATAATTCTAAAACTCTTTTTTGAATAATTTCTTCCAAATATTTGAGTCTTTTTCTAGGTAATCGATATTTATAATGACTTTCAAACTTGAAACCTATTAATTTTCTTAGTTTCTCCTTTTGTCTTTTTGTTATACGTGGTTTTACAAAAGCAATAAAATCTTGATATGTTGCAGGAAGTCTTGTTTGGATGTATTGATTAATATTTTTAAAATCATCATCCATAGCATAACAAAGAAGTGATAATCCATTATCAAAAATAGGCGCACATCCCACAATTTTATTTGATTTATTATCAATTAAAAAACCAAAGTTACCAAAATGACGATCTTCATTTAAAATAACTGCATCAAAAACAAGCATATCTAATAATTCTTGATAATAGCTTTCACCTAGCTTTTTATAATAATCAATAACTGACTCTATTCCACCTGTTTTTATAATTCTTCCAACTGGAATATAAGATACATTTTCATTTGTGAAAAGTAAACATGTTGAACAAAGCTTCCCTTTCCATTTAGAAAGTCCATAATCTACATAATGTAAATCCATTGTTTTGGCAATTTGTGAAGCATAATATTCACTATAAGGTTCTAAGCCACTATTCGCAAATCCTTCTGTTCCCGATTTATAAAGAAGAATATTATTTTTTATTCTTCTCCATGATTTTGCAAGCATCCCATTTGTTGTAAATTCAGGCGATGATCTAAATGAAGTTCTTGTATAACTTCCATATCCTGTAAAAGCAATGGAAGCAATATTTGTATTAAAAGAATTATGATAAAGATTTTTATCTTTAAATAAATCTTTACAATTTTCTTGCACAACCCAATAACTATCATTCAATGATAAGCCTTGACATATATCAATAATACCTTTTGTATCTTTTTCATTTAATCCTAATCGAGATAAAAAATTAGAAACATAGGCTCTATTTCTAGGAATTGTCCTTTTTTGAAGCCATTTTTTTAATCCTTCATTGCTCAATTCTAAGTCTAATGGTAAAAGATATTGTAAATTTTGATTAACAGTATTAATCAAAACTTCTAATCCATCATTTGTATTTTTCATAGAAAAATACAATAAATCATTATCATACTGTTTTAAAATATAATTCATGAAAAACACTTCCTTTCAAAAAATAATTATCTAATAATTTCCATCAAACATAAATAATCTGTAATCTTTACTTTTATTACATCCATTTTACCTCATCTTTGAAGTAAAAAATAGCGATTTTTAGGTAGTGACACCCACATAAATCGCTATTTCTTGATTATTTAAAATATCTTAAAAAATGTTGATTTCATCAGTTTTTTTGATGACATCCATTTTAACTCTTAAATTTGGTGGAGGCGGGGGGAATCGAACCCCCGTCCAAAAGCCGTTCCATATCAGGTGTCTACAGTTTATCTTATTGAATCAATTTAAGTATGTTACGATCAATAAGCAATCTTTCGCATACCGATTTCTGATTGATTTTCATGAATATAGTCAGAACATCCTATATCCCTTATCTTACAGGTTATGTTACAGACTCTAAAGGTGTAAGCGCAGATAGGTCTGCATTCGCAAGTCTATGTCGACTATTAAGCGAAAGCGTAATTTGTTCTGTTTCCAGATATTTGTTTGTGCATGTAACGTTTGCCAACGACTGCTGCCTGATTCAAACTGACCCCTGTCGAATCCAAGACGCCCCCATTAATAAGCGCGTTTGAGAGCTTTCTCAATATCGCGCTTAGCATCTTTTTCTTTTAAATCATTACGCTTGTCATAAAGCTTCTTACCTTTTGCAAGAGCAATTTCTAGCTTTGCTTTTGAGGTATTGAAGTAAAGCTTTGTAGGAACGATTGTTAAACCATCCTCACGAACCTTCTTCTCTAGTTTACTAATTTCTTTCTTATGAAGCAATAGTTTTCTAATACGTCTAGGTTCATGATTAAAGATATTTCCATTTTCATAAGGGGCAATATACATATTCTCAATAAAAGCTTCATGGTCTTTAATTCTTACAAAACAGTCCTTAAGGTTAGCACTGCCTTTGCGAATAGACTTGATTTCAGTACCTTTTAATTCAATACCTGCTTCAAAAGTTTCTAGGATAAAATAATCATGATATGCTTTTTTGTTATTTGAGATGATTTTCATATATATTACCTTCTTGTACGGAATTTTCTTTTCTTCTTTCTATGACTTCCAGCTTTTACAAGCTCGAAGTCAATTGTCTTTTCTAGCTTATTCGCTTCAGTTACTCTGACTTTTACTGGATCACTCATCTTGAACATACGTCCTGTATGTTCACCGATAAGAATAAGATTCTTTTCATCATAAGCATAATAATCATCTGTTAAGGAAGTCATATGAACAAGACCTTCGATGGTATTAGGAAGTGATACAAAGAATCCAAAACTTGTAATAGAAGAAATATAACCATCAAATACCTCACCAACATGATGAGACATAAATTCAGCTTTCTTCATATCTTCTACTTCACGTTCAATATCAATCGCAATTCTTTCACGATTAGAAGACTGTTCAGCAAGTACTGGAATCATTTCTTCAAACTCATTCATTCTAGAATAATCATTCTTGAATAAGTAAGTTCTAATCAAACGATGTACCAATAAGTCTGGATAACGTCTGATAGGTGATGTGAAGTGTGTATAGAATTCATCTGCAAGACCGAAGTGTCCAAGACATTGTGCATCATAACGTGCTTTCTGCATTGATCTTAATAATAATGTAGAAATAATATCATGCTCAGGTGTTCCCTTAGATTCTTCAATCATACGTGCTAATTCATGAGGGTTGATCTTTTCAAGAGACCCATGAATAGTATAACCCAAAGGCTTCGCAATGGAAACAAATTGTTGTAACTTCTCTTTCTTAGGATACTCATGTATACGATAGATGAAAGGTACATCCATCCATTTAAAGTGTTCAGCCACTGTTTCATTAGCACATAACATGAACTCTTCAATAATATGATCACTCTCACCACGATTTCTTAAGACAACATCTACAGCACGTCCTTTATCATCTACAAGAACCTTTGCTTCATCTACATCAAAGTCAATTGCACCACGACGATCTCTCTTCTTTCTTAAGATAGCAGCTAATTCTTTCATATTAAAGAATAACTCAACAGCATCACTGTATTTCTTCTTTAATCCTTTATGACCTGCAAGAATCGCATTCACATTATTGTATGTCATACGATGAGAACTTCTAATAACAGTAGGATAGATATTATGATCTACAACCTGCCCTTTATCATTGATCTCCATAATACAGCTGATTGCATAACGATCCACACCTTCATTAAGTGAACAGATACCATTAGATAACTTATGAGGCAGCATAGGAATCACTCTATCTACAAGATAAATAGAAGTTCCTCTTCTAATCGCTTCCTTATTTAATTCAGTTCCTTCATTCACATAGAATGAAACATCCGCAATATGAACACCTAACTGATAATTCCCATTATCTAATTTCTTTAAAGAAATCGCATCATCCAAATCCTTGGCATCATCACCATCAATAGTTACAATCTGCCAATCTCTAATATCTAAACGATTAGGAATATCACTTGGATCAATAGACTGAGGAATAGACTCAATCTCATCATAGACTGCCTGTGGAAAATCAATATCTACATCATACTTATTCACAACAGATAAGATATCAACACCAGGATCATTCTTATGACCAATAATCTTAACAATATCACCCTTTAAATAGGGCTCGTACTTCTTAATCTCTACGACAACCTTATGTCCAGGCATAGCTCCATGTGCATGGGCTTCATCTACATAAATCCAATCAGTAAACTTAGGATCATCAGGCATGATGATGAGTTCTCTTCTACCTTTTCTGACTAATCCAACAAGTCGAGTCATACCACGTTTAATGATCTTTACAACACGTCCTTCAGGTTTCCCTCTATAGACAGTTGTTTCAATCATAACCTCATCCTGATCAAAAGCACCATTGAGGTTCTTACTATTAATATAGTATTCAGTCTCTTCATCAACTTTTACAAAACCAAATCCCTTTTTATTTAAACTCAAAACACCTTTTAAATAATGGAAATCATCAATCAAATGATAGTTATTCTGATTATCTCTAATCACTTCACCATCTTCTTCTAATCTATTCATAAGCTTTACAAATGCGATATATTCTTCAGTAGAATCATAATGTAGTGCACTTGCAAGAGCATCTATTCTTCTATCTTTTAAGTCTTTATTCTTTAATAATTCTAAAACATCTTCTTTCATATATTCACCTCCAACAAAAGAAAAGAGGCACTCATAAGTGCCCCTTTATTATTATCCTGCCATTTTAATAAGAATTGCGATAACAAAGAATGCAATACCTAGTCCCACAGTAATACGTGTAAGAACTAAATCCACACCTCTTTCTTTTTGCTGTGCAAAAAGATTAGAGCTCTGACCAGTTAATGCATTAACAATACCATCAGTTTTTCCCGTTTGTAAAAGACACACAATAATTAGGGCTATAGAAACAATGATCAAAAGTACTTCTAACATTTTTCCTGCCTCCTTCTCTTTTAGACTTTTTCTACATTAGCGAATAAATAATATCATAAAAATATATCGATTACAACACCTTTATTTGTTCGCACCATTGTTGTAATCAAGGGATACAATACTAAAACGGTTATTCTTTTCTATAAGTGTTACTTTAATATTAATTGTTTGATAGTTGTAATAGAAATTCTTTTTATTAAATGTAATTTCTAATCCAACATCCGTATATTCATAATCCTCTAAACCACTTAATGTGACATCGGATGCTCTTGTATAGTTTACTTCATATGTTGTGACTTCATCAAGATTTGTTTTATTCGCAATCATATCATTCACATTTGCATAATAGCTAGACTTCGCAAACTCTTCAAAGTTATCTAAACGATCATTATAGAAATACTGCGCACCACCAATCTCATCTTTTTTCTTATTAGAAATAGTAAAGAAATCAATCGCAAATAATGCAGCAACATTCTGACATGTATTTCTCTTAGTATGAGATGCATTAATATCTTCATGTACTGATTTCATTAAAGAAGTAGGATGATTTGGCATCTCATAAGTAATGACTGGAGTATTTACTACTGGCTTCTTATCATTATGATTATGATAAACAAGGACGCCACTTACTGCAATCACAGCACATAAGAACCCAATAAGAATATATTTCACATGATGTCTTTCTGCTATCATTAAATATGTCTTAGATTCTTTGATCTTTGGTAAATCATCTCTTTTTAAGAATATATTGAGAATTGTAAGAACTGGTTTATATTTACGTGAAATCATATTGGTATATTCCACGAATATCTCAAATACAAGGAGTAATAATGCGAATAATAGAATTGATGCAGTCACACTATATATATGGATAAATGAACAGATAGAGAATAATGCAGTCGCAATATATAGAATAAGAACACTCTTAGTTTGACCTAGTTCTAGAGAGAACATCAATTTATGATGTAAATGTCCTTTATCTGCTTCATCAAAGCGCTGATGATGTACTTTACGTCTAATAATCGCAATGAGTGTATCCATAATAGGTACTGCGAGTACGACAATAGGTGCCCCTAAAGTAAAGAATGTAGAGGTCTTAAAACCAAAACCTAATAAAGAAATCACAGATAACATGAAGCCAATAAATAAAGCCCCACAGTCACCCATGAATATTTTTGCGGGATGGAAGTTAAATACTAAGAATCCTCCAATGGATCCTGCAAGTAAGAGTGTTAATGAAGTGATATCTGTACGTCCATAATGTATAGAAATGAGTCCTGTAGTAACTAATACAATCATGGATATTCCACCACATAAACCATCTAGTCCATCAATAAGGTTTACTGCATTGGTAATACCTACAATCCATCCTAGAGTGACTATTAAAGCAATAGAATAAGAAAGAATAGTAGGAATATAAGGAATAGTAAATCCCTTTAAAGATATACCACCATAAAATATGACTATAAGTGCTGCAGCGACCTGTCCAAGAACCTTCATCTTTGGAGGAAGGTCATGAATATCATCATATAAGCCAAACAAGAAAACAATCAAACCACCTATTAATATAGAGTTGATCTGATTATCTGTTTTAAGGAATACCATTGCCCCTATAAGGAATGCCACATAGATGGCATATCCACCTGTACGAGGAATAATACCGTGATGTACAGTTCTATTATTAGTATGGGCTATTATACCCATTTCTTTTGTGATTTTACCGATAAAAGGGGTTAGGATGACCGATATAATGAATGTCACACAGAACGCTAATATATTATTGAGTGTCATAGGTACCTCCATATTATGTTCATTATATATCAAATATAAACTATGTGCAAAACAAGGAAATCTAACGCAAAGTAAATTAACTATTGTATAATATAGATAGAGCGTATTTATACCATGTAAAATACATGTTGTTTTTGTTGGTATAAATGATATAATGTTATCGGAAAATAAAAATAGGAGGATTTATTATGCATCGCTTAGGAATTTCAGTTTATCCTGAAAAATCAACTCAGAAAGAAGTTTATGATTACTTAGAACTTGCTGCTAAGTATGGCTTCTCAAGAATCTTTACTTGTTTATTATCAGTGAATGATCCAAAAGAAAAGATCATGAAGGACTTTGGAGAATTCATGGATAAGGCACATTCTTTAGGTTATGTTGTTGCAGTAGATACTAACCCAGAAGTATTTAAACATTTAGGAGCTACTTATAGTGATTTAAAACCATTCCATGATATGGGTGTAGATATCATTCGTTTAGATGGTTCATTTGGTACTACAGGAGATATCCAGGTTACTAGAAACCCTTATAATATTCAGATTGAATTCAACGGTTCTATGGACCAGGGTGTTGAATTATTATTAGAACAGGGTGGAAACAAGGATCAGGTTATTATCTGTCATAACTTCTTCCCAGAAAGATATTCTGGTTTAGACTGGAACTATTTCGTTAACTTCAATGCTTATTGGAAATCATTAAATCTTCATACAGCAGCATTCGTATCAAGTAACCAGCCACATACACATGGTCCTTGGAATGTATTCTGTGGATTACCAACAGTAGAAATCTTAAGAGGTCTTCCAATTGATTTACAGGCTCGTTTAATGCTTGCAACTGGAGATGTTGATGATATTATCATTGGTAATGCTTATGCTTCAGAAGAAGAATTAAAAGCTTTATCAGAAGTTGATTATCAGAACATCTGCTTCAAGATTGATGAAGTAGAAGGTTTATCAGATGTTGAAAAGGAAATCATTTATGATTACTATCCACACTGGGACCGTTATGATCATTCTTCATTCTTCTTACGTTCATCTGGAAGCAGAGTAAAGTATAAGAATGAAAGTATCCCACATCGTGAATCAGAACAGAAGATGTTCCATCGTGGTGATGTATTAATCGTGAATGATAATTTAGCTCACTATCGTGGTGAATTAGAAATCGCATTAAGAGATATTCCAAATGATGGTGAAAGAAACCTTTGTGGTCATGTAAAAGAAGAAGAAATGATGTTCTTAGACATGATTGAACCAGGTCACTATTTCAAGATTATTAAATAATAGTTGAGGCTATATGCATGATGCATATAGCCTTTTAACGCGAGATTCACATATTTTCATATTTAGAAATATTTTTCATAAATAGGAAGAACAACATATCTTTTCTTATTTTAGATTAGAATAGAGTCATAGGAGGGAAAAGAATATGAGTTTTCCAAAGAATTTTTTATGGGGTGGCGCTGTTGCTGCCAATCAATGTGAAGGTGCCTGGCTAGAAGATGGTAAAGAACCTAATGTCACTGATGTAATGGTTGGTATTGGTTCTAAGGATCCTGGTATTAAATGGAATGAAGAAACAAAGAAATATGAAATGTGCTTAGACCCTAATAAAGCATACTTAAGTCATGAAGCCATTGACTTCTATCACAGATATAAAGAAGATTTAAAGTTGATGTCTGGTATGGGCTTTAATTGCTTTAGAACATCTATTGCCTGGGGTAGAATCTTCCCTAACGGGGATGAAGAAACACCTAATGAAAAAGGTTTAGCTTTCTATGATGATATGATTGAAACAATGTTGGAATTGGGTATGGAACCAGTAATCACATTAAGTCATTATGAAACACCTCTTCATCTTATTACTGAATATGGAGGATGGAGTAACCGTAAACTCATTGACTTCTGGAAACGTTATGTCACTACAGTATTTAAGAGATATAAGGGTAAAGTAAAATACTGGCTTACTTTTAATGAAGTCAATAATATGATGATCAACCCACTAGTAGCTGGTGGAGTATTGACTATTGATAATCCAAAAGATCCAAGTGATCCTATTGGGTCAACAACTGAAAAAGATAAGTGGCTTGCTTACTATAATATCTGTGTAGCCAATGCCTGGACAGTTAAATTATGCCGTGAGATTGATAAGGATGCACAAGTAGGATGTATGTTAACATGTTCATCTGTTGCAACATATCCATATGATTGCAATCCTGATAATGTCTTTGGGGCATACAATACAGTAAGATTAAATAATTTCTATTTTGGTGATGTCTTCTGTTTAGGAGAAATTCCTGGTTATGTAAAACGTATATGGAGAGAACATGACTGTGCACCTGAAGTAAGAGAAGATGAATTACAGTTAATAAAAGAAAATACAGTCGCATTCTTCTCATTTAGTTATTATCGTTCTAGTACATATGATCAGTCTGTTGGTATGGATGGTAATACAGGTGGATTAAAAGGACGTGCTAATCCATTTGTAAAGGAATGGTCACCAGAACCTTGGTGCTGGCCAGTTGATCCTAAGGGTATCCGTTATGTGATGAATATCTTATATGATCGTTATCATTTACCACTCTTTATTGTAGAAAATGGTATTGGATTAGATGAAAATCTAGATGAAACAGGACATATTCATGATGAATATAGAATGTACTATATCAAGGAACATTTAAAATATGTTCATGAAGCTATTTTAGATGGTGTTGAATGCATGGGTTACTTATATTGGGGACCTATTGATGTTGTTTCTGCAGGTACTGGAGAAATGAAGAAGCGTTATGGTTTTGTCTATGTAGATCGTTTTAATGATGGACATGGAACACTTGAAAGAAAACTAAAAGATTCTTATGAAGAATATAAAGAAATCATTGAAACAAATGGAGACTCTATTCTGCATTCTTAAGAATTGAATTACTGAACTGGCGTGATTCTGTTAATTGCGCCAGTTTTTCTTATAAGATTTTTCTCTTGTAGATACATAGAGTGATGCATTCACAAGATGAGATAAATCATTGGTACACATATTATTATGTTGTACTTTTGGTAATAGGTGTCCATCTGTATAGGTTCTTTGAGATACGTACAAGAGTAGAAGGAGTAGTATCTGTTTGAACTGCAATATATGTTGTTGAGTAGTTTTCAATCATATGTATCGCAAGAAATGTTGATTTTATATATAATGAGCATTGGAGGTTGATTTTACATGAATATAAATGAAGGAGCAAGAATAGTTGTAGAAGACTGGCTCCATCTTACAAAAGATAATTTAGTATATTTTGTGACAGATGAAACAAAACTTAAAGAAGCAGATGCCTTCTCAAAAGCATGTGATCATATTGGTGCTAGATGTAAGGTTGTCCAATTAAAATCACATGAAATACAAAATGGTAAAAGTATAGATGCCTTAAAATGGGAAATGGCCAAAGCAGATGCGATAGTAGGTGCAACGAATTATTCATTTATTACAACAGATGCTGTGAACTATGCACTTTCACGTGGCGCACAGTTCTTATCCATGCCCATGTCTACAAATAATGGTGAATCATTATTTGAACAGGAATTCTTAAAAATGGATCCTGATGAAGCCACAATGTTAGGTATGCCAATGTTCTGGGAATTACGTGATGCAAAAACAATACATGTTACGACTAAACGTGGTACAGACCTCACCTTTGATATCACAGATCGTTTTCCAGGTATCTTCCATGGTTCATTATGGGAAGTAGGAAAATGTTCTTCTTCAAGCTTTGAAATCTATATACCACCAGTAGAATATCATACAAATGGGACACTTATATTAGATGGATCAATGGGATATATAGGAATAGTGGATAAACCTGTAGAAATAAAAATAGAGAATGGTTATATCACTAATATCGAAGATACAGAAGATGGACGTAAACTGAAAGAATACTTAGAATCATTTGATGATTTAGAAATGTATTGTGCCGCAGAATTTGGAATAGGTTTAAATACAATATCTAAGTGTCGTGGAGCCAGCTATATTGAAGATGAATCAGCTTTTGGCACATTCCATATTGGTTTTGGTAGAAATCTTGCCTTAGGAGGCAGTCATAATGCACGTGGACATTTTGATTTAGTGACACATAATCCAACTATTATTGTAGATGATAAAGTCATCATGAAAGATGGACATGCCAAGGCAATTCAGCCGATTGAATGGGGAGTATTATAGTGCTCCTCTTTTTGTTTGTTCAAATATCGTAAAATGTAAGGGTGCTCAATTTGTATTTTAATGAAATATTGTCTCTATCAATTTGCATATAGCGACATTTATTGGTATAATTATTTTATAATTTTACGAAGGAAGAGGAAAAACATATGAATGATGCTATTAAACTTATTGGTATCGTAATTGTCGTTATTGGGTTTGTAATGAAATTCGATACTCTTGCAACAGTTGTTGTTGCTGGTTTAGTAACAGGTTTAATCAGTGGTATGTCTATCATGGACATTTTAAATACACTAGGTACAGCCTTTTTAACTAACCGTACAGCAACTTTATTTATTTTAACTTTACCAGTTGTAGGTCTATGTGAACGTATGGGCTTACGTGATAAAGCGGTAGACTTGATTAAGGGTATTAAGAATGCTACTACAGGTCGCTTATTAGTGATCTGGGAAGGTGTGCGTACTGTTGCGTCTGCATTCTCATTAAGAATTGGTGGTCATCCACAGTTCATCCGTCCATTAATCAATCCAATGGCTCAGGCTGCTGCGATTGCGAAATATGGTGATATTGATGAAGATACAGAAGATCAGATCAAAGGTATGGCTGCAGCTTCTGAAAACTATGGTAACTTCTTTGCTCAGAACTGTTTCATGGGTGCTTCAGGAACATTACTTATTGTTGCAACTTTAAACGAATTATTTAAGTCACATGGTATTGACCAGGTTGTTACTGCTAACCAAATCGCATTATGGTCTATTCCAATTGCAGTTATTTCTGTTATTGTTGGTGGAGCTTATGCTTTATGGTTCGATAAGAAACTTAATAAAAAGTATGGAAAGGGAGGCAAATAACAATGTTACAAATTGAATGGAATACAGCCACTATTATCGCAGAAGTATTCTACTGCGTCATTGGTGCAATCTTTGCTGCAACAGGGTTTAATGCCTTAACTAATAAAGACTGTGAAAAGCCAGTGACTACTGCTATTTTCTGGTTCTTAATTGCTGTTACATTTATGGTTGGACCATATATTCCAACTTGGATTACTGGTTTAATCGTTGTTCTTCTTGCTGTATTATCTGGTTTAGGTTTAGTAAAACCAGCTGCAAGACATATCCCAACTGCTAAGGAAACTCGTGATAATGCAGACAAATATGGATATAAGTCATTTATCCCACCAGTATGCTTAGCTCTTGTTGCCGTATTAGTTGCAACTTTCTTACCAAATCTTGGTGCAAACAATGCGATTGGTATTAGTGCTGCTGCTGCATTAATCGTTGCGTATATTATCTTTAAACCAAAACTATCTACACCTTTCAAAGATGGTGTTAGATTAAATGATAATGTTGGTTCTACAGGTATCTTACCTCAGGTATTATCTGCATTAGGTTCATTATTTACTGCAGCTGGTGTAGGTGCTGTTATCGCTGCTGGTGTAGGTGCACTTATCCCTGAAGGAAATCACTTAATTGCAGTTATCTTCTATTGTGTAGGTATGGCATTATTTACAATGATCATGGGTAATGGTTTCGCTGCTTTCGCCGTTATTACAGTAGGTATCGGTTATCCATTCTTAATTGCACAGGGTGCGAATGCTCTTGTTGTTGGTGCTTTAGGTTTAACTGCAGGTTACTGTGGTACATTAATGACTCCTATGGCTGCAAACTTCAATATCATGCCTGCTGCATTGCTGGAAACTAAGAATAAATACAGAATTATTATGACTCAGGTTCCAGTTGCATTAATTATGTTAGTAATTCATATTATCTTAATGTATGTTTTAGCATTCTAAGGAGGCTTTCAAATGAAATTATTATTAACAGGTTTCGACCCATTTGGTGGCGAACCAATCAATCCTGCCTGGGAAGCTGTTAAAAGAGTTTCTGATCAGGTAGGAGATGTAGAAGTTGTAAAACTTATGGTTCCTACAGTATTCTACAAATCTATCGATACAGTAGCTGCTGCAATTGAAAAAGAAAAACCAGATGCTGTATTATGTATTGGACAGGCTGGGGGACGTTTTGATTTAAACCCAGAACGTGTTGCAATCAATATCAATGATGCACGTATTCCTGATAATGAAGGAAATCAGCCTTTAGATGGTCCAGTATTCGCAGATGGAGAAACAGCTTATTTCGCTACATTACCAATTAAGGCAATGGCTGAAGAAATTCGTAAAGCAGGTGTTCCTGCAAGTGTTTCTAATACTGCTGGTACTTATGTATGTAACCATTTAATGTATGGTGTACTTTATACACTTGCAAATAAATATCCAGATGTTCGTGGTGGATTCATGCATGTTCCATTCATCACTAGCCAGGTTATTAACCGTAAGCCAATTGCTCCATCATTAAGTCTTGAACAGATTGTGACTGGTATTGAAGCAGCTGTTAAAGCTATTGGTGAAAACCAGGAAGATATCAAGACTGTTGAAGGTCAGACTCACTAAACTCTGTATTTAATACAGAGTTTTTTCTTGCCCTTAAACCTTTCCTTGATTTGTTTCATCTGTTTTTCTTATGTTTCTGATATTTCCTTATATTATGCCCCATAGCGACAAGGTGGATTTCCAAATGTTCCTTCTGCTTCGAACTAATAACTAGGCGGACCTCGGTCCGTCTTTTGCTGTTTACGAAACTTATAGAAGTTATTTGTTCGTCACAGTTTCTATCCTTTTTTTGTGTTTTGCTATAATTGTAAAAAAGAAATACCTCATACTGTTTTAATAAGCTTTCATTCCTTTTTTGACGAGAGAGAAGAGTTATTTTTGATTAAATAGATTGTTACATTCGTCTATAATAGCTTCAACTGTGCGTACCTGTGATGGTGTGAGCTTGCGGAGCTTATCTGAGAGAATCAACAGATCCTTATCAATAATTTCACCAGTGAGCAAATAGTCGGCACTTACTTCTAAAGCAGAGGAGATTTTTAACAGATTTTCAGGTCTCATTGCCCGTTTTCCTGATTCCGCATAAGAAACAAACTGGGTAGTGACATCACCTTTTTCTGCAAGTGCTTCTTGAGTGAGTCCCAGCTTTTTTCGACGATCCATAATTCTTTTTCCAATTTCCTGTAAACATAATTCGATATCGGCCATTGGCATAAAACATCTCCTCTCGTATTGTTAAATTATATTCACAATGGATGATAAAAATAAGCGTCTACTGTTGACTAAAATCAACAATACGATATATAATCAAAAATAAATATTGAAAATTCGTGAATGCATAACAAATAGAAAAGTAGTGTATGGGAATACGAAAAAGCGAAGAGCTATAATGAAAGAAAATGGATTCTCAGGAGGACTGTAATTATGGAACAAATGGATTTTTCAATAGAGGCATCAGAAAGTGCGATAAAAGAATTTGCTGATTATTTATATTAAAGAGAAAACGCAAGAGCAACTGTAAAGAAATATATGGCAGATATAAAAAAATTGTTTTTTTGGCAGATGCCAAGCGGATCAATAAAGAAGTATTATTGCAATATAAAGATTGGCTTGTCCAAAATTATGTTGTTAATTGTGTTAATTCGATGCTTGCCGCATTGAATCAGTTCCTGGAATTTTTGAATCTAGGGAATCTGAAAGTGAAAAGAATAAAAGTGCAGAAGCAGCCTTTTTTGCAGGATCAGAAAGAATTGACAGAAAAAGAATGCAGGAAATTGATTGTAACAGCTATAGCAGAAGGGAAAGAACAGCTTGCCCTGTGTATCGAAACAATAGCTTGCACAGGAATCTGGATCAGTGAAATAAAATATTTTACAGTGGAACGTGTAAAGGTAGGAAAGATAGAGATTTATAATAAAGGAAAATATAGAAGGATTTTTCTGCCGAAGATATTACAAAAGGAACTTCTTCCCTATTCTCATAATAACCAAATAGCAGAAGGATGAATATTTGTTACTGAAAATGGGAAGTTAAAAGACAGGAGTAATATTTGGAGAGAAATGAAACGATTAAAAGAAAAGGCAGGAGCAGCAGAATCAAAAATATTCCCGTATAATTTTCGACATCTATTTGCAAGGATTTATTATAAAGTAACAAAAGATATTATAGGTCTTGCAGATTTACTTGGACATAGAAGCATCAATGTATACAGCAACTACAGAAACAGTGTTTCAAAAGAAGCTGGATAAGATTGTCGAACAGGAAATATTGGAATGTACATCATAATATCTTTTATGTTGTAAAGTGCCTCTACTAATCCGTTTTAACTTATTTCTACAGGCTATTTATTTCTTCCAAAAGTGAAATTTAAGCAATGAAAATTGCAAAGACTATAGCTGGTTTACTGGAAACGGTACTTAATTAGGGCACTGATAACCCAAAACTAGAGAGGAACTATGTAATGTGAACAACATAACAGCGATGGATAAGGAAGGAGTAACGATGGCATATACTGTAAGAAAATTACTTGAATCAGAACAATTCCCTAAAATGAAGCTGCTTTGTGGTGAAAAAGGTCTGGATCGGGAAGTAAAAGGCATTCGAATCATAGAAATTGAAGATATGGAACAATACCTGACAGGTGGAGAGATGCTTATAACCAACTTTCAGGTATATTTATCATGCAGTGACCGGGAAGTAGAGCAGCATTTTGAGGATTTGGTAAAAAATGATATTAGTGGTTTCATTGTGAAAAAAAGAGAAGAGGATGATCCAACAGGAAAGCGATTGAAGTTATTAGAAAAACACTGTGAAAAATATGAGATTCCACTGGTTGAGATTCCGGAAGATTTATATTGCTGGGGAATTATCCGCTATGTTATAACGCAGGTATTCGATAAAGAAACAGCACGATTAAAATATTTTAAAATTACACATGATAATTTTAATACATTTACTTTGAAAAATAATGGATCAAGCAATACAGCAAGAGATATTATCGAATTTTTAAGTACCATGATTGGTAATCCTGTTGCATTGTATTACAGTAATCTTAATTGCTTGACTTCAACAAACACAGACGACTCCAAGTTAATATTATCAGATGAAATTCAGCCGTATAAACCTGATATTATTACAAAATTTCGGTATATGAAGCAGATGAAGGGAAACTGCGTTCAATATGTAGTGAAAATTGGTATATTGAACGAGGTGGAAGGCTACATAACCATAACAGAAGAAAATAGAGAACTGACAGAACTTGATTATATGGCAATTGAAAATGGGATTATTAACTTGCAGTATGAATTCTTGAGTGAATTTGCACAGAACGAATTGAAAAAGAAGTATCAGAGAGATATTATTCATAATATTCTGAATGGATTACTGAGCCCGAAGGAAATGGCTGAAGCGGCAGCACAGTTCGGAATGAAAGAAAGCGATACTTACAGGGTTGTTGATTTTCATACCATCACAAACAATGTACAAAGAAAATATACAAAAGAACAGCTTCACGAAGTAGGTGTTATAGAGGATGAATTGATGCATCTTTTGCCGGATGCGATTATTTACAGAAATATGAATCAGATTTTTATGATTCAACAGGTAGATTCCAATCAGACAGAACTGGAATATCAGAAAGAGATGGAAGAAATAGAGGCGGTTATTCAGCGAATCATCCTATATAGAAAGATGACTATAGACTTTCAGATTGGCATAGGAAAAAGTGTGAAAGGATATCAGAGATTGAAAGAATTTTATTACGAAGCAAGTCAGGCGATTAAGTATATTGAGATTGTGCGTCTGGTGACCGGCGATAAGAATAAGTCGGTCGTACATTATTCGAATCTTGGTTTTTTCCAGATATTTGGTGAAATTGATGATATGACGGAACTGGAAAGATACATTCCGGAAACATTAAAGAAATTATATTTATATGATGATGAACATAAGGGAGAATTGATTACAACCTTGCAGACGTATCTTAGAAACAACCAAAGCATCAAGAAAACTGCAGGTGCAATGTTTGTTCATTATAGAACGATATCTTACAGGCTTGAAAAAATAAAACAAATTTCCGGAATTAATTTTGACAATGCAGATGAAGTGCTGGCAGTCAGTAATGGTCTGATTATTTATAAAATGTTAAAAGAAATAGAATAGAAAAAGAAAGAGAAATCGTGTTAAGGCATGGTTTCTTTTTTATTGATTTTGAAAATTATATAAATGTGGCGGAACACTTTTTACAAAAATTTCTCAAAAAGATTTCCGCTTTCTGACATTACTATTTTTGAAGAAAAGGATTACAATGTACTCGTTTAAACGGAAACCTTGAATATGGAAGCGTGAATGATGAAAAAACAGGTTGATATTGAGACAGAAAAAAAAGCAATACAGGAATCATCACTTGCACAGGATATCATTCAGTTGCTTTTGAAGATTGCGATTATTATTTTTGCAATCATTCTTATTTTTACATTCCTGTATGGAATTGTAAGAATCAATGATGTATCTATGAAACCAGCAATCAAAGATGGAGACCTAGTCATGTATTACAGGCTGGATAAGAGATTTGTATCTGGTGATATTGCAGTATTCAAGAAAGATGACAGAATCACCACCGGCAGAGTTGTGGCAGTAGCCGGCGATACTGTGGACATTACAAAAGATGGGTTGATGATCAATGGTGCTACGCAGATTTCACAGGACATCTATTTTGATACCACACAGTTTCAAAATGGAGTAGACTTCCCAATTACAGTTGGCGAAGGTCAGATATTTGTACTGGGTGATAACAGACCGAAAGCGTCAGATGGCAGAATTTATGGTTGTATCAATGTTAAAGACGTCAAAGGAAAAGCGATTGCGGTTATTCGGACCAGAGGACTCTAATCCCCTCCTCCGTTAATCAAATAAAAAAACAATATTATTATCTACAAGGGAGGAATCACTATGGGCATGAATAAAATGTTCAAAAAAGTGCTCGCAGTTGTTGTAGCCGGTGCCATGACAATGGGAATGGCAATGCCAACATTTGCGACAGATGAGGGCAAGACAACGGAGGCATGGATTACTAAGACCTACAATACAGAGGTCGGAAAGGCAGAAAAATTTAGCTTTACAGCAGAGCAGGTTAAAGTGGGAACTGGTATTATTACAAAGGATGCGCCAGTTAATATGCCGAAGATATCATTTGACAATACTGAAATAGGAACAACTTCTAAGAGAGGTCAGATTACATTTCCGGCATATACAGAAGCAGGAAAGTATAAGTATACTGTAACAGAGACACAGGTAGTAGATCCAGCAGTAGTCAACGGTGATCATGAAAAAATGATCATGTCAGGGGCTGAGTATACAATGGATGTATATGTTACAGATGGTGCAACTGGTACAGAAATTTCTAATATCGTTGTAAATAAAGTGAAAGATGATGCAGGTCAGTCAGCAACAGGTAAAGTAGACATCAGTAATACGGATAAGAATGGATTTAACTTTACTAACACATATGTACAGGAAGCCGGTACCGGTACTGATCCGACAAATCCAGATCCGACTTATAATCAGTTTGGCTCTTTGAATGTGTCTAAAAAGATTGTTAATGCAAATGGTACAACAGAAACTTCTAAAGATACGTTCGTTTTCACAGCAACATTTGCATTCCCAACTGGAACAGATGCAAACACACTTGGCGGAATCAAGGATGCTAATGGAGAGCGTGTTACACTTGCTGAGGGCGGAACATACACATTCCGTTTGAAAGCAAATGAAAACATGAAGTTCACTGGTGTTCCAGTAGGAACAACAATTACTGTAAAAGAGTCTGCAACTAAAAACTATAAAGGTAGTGCAGAGATTACTATCAATGGTACTCAGTTGACTCCTGTTAGTGCTACAAAATATAATGCAGAACTTACAGCGGTAAATAATGAAAAATTAGGTCAGAAACAGAATACCGTTGATGTAACCAATACATACAACGATGTACCTGTAACTGGTATTATCATGAACACTCTTCCATATGTTCTGATGATCGCTCTTTGCGGTGCAGCATTGATGGCATTCGTTGCTTTTAAACGCAGAAGATTACAGAAATAATTTTATAAATTAACCGGGAAAGGGAATGTGTGCGGTGTTGCTCCGCCGCATCCCCTTTTTCTAAATCAAGAAGAAAAGCAGGAATATTTCATATGAAAAAAATAGCAAAGTTCATAGTGAATGGAATCGATCATATGGTGAATCTGATAGCATTGTTGCTGGTTCTTATGACAATGTTCCTGTCATGCTATATGTTATGGGATTCAAACCAGGTTTATCAGGCGGCAGATGCGAAAAACTATGAAGCCTATATTCCAACAGAAAAACATACAAAATCATTTGAAGAATTACAGAAAATTAATCCGGATGTGATTGGCTGGATCCGGGTGAACGATACCAATATCAATTATCCTCTGTTACAGACAGATGATGATGATACTTATATGAATACAGATGCAGAAGGAAAATATTCTTTAAGCGGAGCTATCTTTTTGCATTGTGGTAATAAGCCAGACTTTTCAAATTTTAACAATATTATTTATGGTCATCACATGGAAAAGGAAAAGATGTTCGGTGATATCGGTAATTTTACGGATGAGACATATTTTGATGAACATCCTTATGGGAATCTTTTCTTTGACGGAAAAGATCATGGAATCGAATTCTATGCATTGATGCAGGTAGATGCCTATAATGAAACGATTTTCAATGTGTGCCCAGACACATCAGAGGCAAAGCAAGCGTATCTGATGGAAATAATAAACAATGCTTTATATAAACGAGAGTTGAACATTACAAAAGATGATCATCTGGTTTTGTTGACCACATGTACATCTGATATGACAAATGGAAGAAATGTATTAGTGGGAAGGCTGACAGACCAGGTTTATCCGCAAAAAGAAAAAGCAAAGAATCTTGGCGCGGGAATTGATCAATTAAAAGATATGATTACGAATGTTCCGGTTATCATTTGGATAATTCTGATTATTATAGTCTTACTACTGTTGAATAGACAAATAGGAAAGAAGGGAAGGAAAAAACATGAAAAGAATTGAGTTAAAAAAAGTCAGCATTTTGTTCCTGACCATGCTTCTTTTCCTGAGCACACAGATACCAGTCTTTGCAGCTGATACTGATACTACAGTGAAAATACCAGTGGAACAGGTATTTGACAACAAAAATACGGATGCTTCGGATGAATTTATGTATGCTTTGCTAACAGATCAGTCAGATGCACCAATGCCTGATGGCAGCAGCAATCGGCGATATGTCTGGAATATGAAAGGCAATATAGCTACGGAAATTACCATAAAGATCAGAAATGCAGGTCAGTATCATTACAAAATCTGTCAGATAACAGAGAAGAAAGAAAATTATAGCTATGATGAGAGAAACTATGATATTACAGTGGAAGCATTTTATAATGCAGATAATCAGTTGAAAGTAATAACGGTGGTTGAAAACCAGGATGGAGAGAAAGTTTCAGGAATTTCTTTTAAAAATAGTTATACCTGGCAGGAAAAAGAAAAATCTGGACCATCATTGATATCAAAAATCAGTAAGAGCAATAGTGTAAAGTCTGGAGATGATAGTCCTATCATGGGATATTTTACATTATTACTGGGTTCATTGATTTGCCTGATTGCTATGATCAGAGAAAACCAGAGAAAGAAGAAGGGAGATGCACAAAATGAGGCACAATAAGTGGAAAAAATACTTGAAAATTGCATGTTCCTGGATTTTGATTTTTTCTATGTGCATTTTATCTATGAATACGGTAAATGCATCAGCTAAAGATACAACTGCTTTTGAATCAGAAAGTAAAACCGTAGATACCGAAGCATTTACAAGTGATACAGAGAACTCGAATACAGAAATAGAATCAGAGCCATCTACAGATCAGTTTATTTCTGAAAACAAAGAAACAAAACAGGAAACGGAGAAACAAATTCTGGACAGTATCGAGGTGGATCAGCTAAATGCTGAAATTCAAAATAGAGTTGCGAATGGTGAAGTACCATCAACAGATCGAGTAGAGTATGTAGATGAAAAAGGAAAAATAATTAAGGGAGCACCGACAACCATTGAACTTGGAACAATTGCAGATCATAAAGATTTAGCAATTACTGGAAAAAATTATGAATTTAAGAGTGCAAGAGTAAATGGGAAAGATTGTGTCTATATCGGAAAATATAATGACACTGTATATTACAGCACTGATGGCGTGATTGCCATCAAATTGGATGATGGTCAGAAACTTACAATGACTTATCAGGAATATTACAATATTAAAGTCAATGAAGAAATCCCAGAAGGTGGAGTTGCTGGTACGATTACGACAAAAGCAGGAACGGTAAAGGTAAATACTGCTGACACGATACGTGTAAATGCTGGAGAAACGTGGAAGTTCACAGTGAAACCAGGAACAGCTAATAAAGTCAGATATAAAATTGGAAGCATTACAGCAGCAGATGCGTCTACAAGTATTAAACGAGTATCTGGGGATGAATATGAAGCCTATTATGAAGCAAATTTTCAGAAAGACGATACAGTAACGATTTCATATGATAAAAATGGTGTATATCGTGTAATGATTAACACCGAAGACAATAATGGATTTGAATATATCAATATTGAGCATAGTAAAGAGAATGGATGGTACTATTTACCAGAACAACATAAACTTGTATGGACATACACGGAAGATAAAGTGAAGTACGATGGATCTATTGATGTTCCAAAATTTCATATAAAAAGAGGATATAGATTGGTTCATATGGCATTAAATGGAGAAACAGTAGCAGCTGCAGATAGTAACAAGGAGGTTCCAGATGGAGTTGGATCGAATCATGGCGTGAAAGGCCATGCTGGTGAACTTATTGTGAATGCCGAAATAACCCAACAGTATACGAGAAACGATAATGAAAAAGATTGTGGGTACGAATATAGTTTCAATGTGCAATGTAAAGACGGAGGATTGAGAGATTTTACTTTTAATTTAGCTCCGTATCAAACAGGAAAGCAAGTTTTAACTGTACGTTTAAAAACAGACAACCGTCGAAGTGGTGAAGGTATCGATGTTGTTATGTGGGATCCTGATCAGAATAAGCTGGTTCCAATGAGAGATAATGATACGGTAAATATGGATCCTGTGGGAGATGGAATATTAACTTTAAAGAAAAGACAAGTGAGAATCTTTTTTGCAAAGCCAAAACCAGGATATCGATTTGCAGGAGTGGGTGTAGACAGTGCACAGACGTCAGGTGGAGTTAATACTGATGGTGGAAAATCTAGAGCTGCTGTAGATACTCTAAATAATATGAATGCTACTTCTCTTGGAAAAAAAGGAGAATTTAAAGTTTATGATGAAATTTGGGAAGCAGCTAAAAATGCAGCAAGTAGTGCAGGGTATGAAAAATTTTTGGCATATGCAGGAGAGAAGACAACACATGATACCGATTGGGAATTGTATGCAGGCTATTTCATGTCTACGAAAGAAAGCGTCTATGTACATTACAATTCTGGTGCCGGCGAAGGTGTGCTTCCGGCAGATGCAGTTGTGAAAAATATTCCGTATAATGAGGAACTTGATACTGTAAAGAACAAACCAATGCAGTCTTATGGAGAAAATCCAAACACCTATGAGGGAAAAAGGGGGATGGGAAGCACCTTTCGAATAGGGGAGGAATGGCCAGAACCAACCTGTGAGGGATATGAATTCCTTGGCTGGAAGCTACGTCTGAAACCATTTTTTGGACCTCCACAATATAGTGAAAAGTTATATCAGCATAATGAAGTCTTTAACATTTCTGAGGAAAATTATGAATTTGCCGCAAACCGTGACCTTCCAGTGTCTGTATGGGATAATGAGGTGGGATATCAGATTGTAGCCCAGTGGAAGAAAATTGATACGAAAAAGGTAGAAGTGAAGCATTGGCTTAAGGTACCGGATGGTACAGAAAAATTGGGAAAGACCACAGCAGGAACCATTTCCTTTGCAACAGAAAAAGAGAGTGTTAAAGCGTTCGCAAAACCAGAAGCAAACGGAACATTTCTAGGTTATGTTTTTGATACAAAAGATTCTCGAAACGAATTAGAAAAAGAAGTAAAAAATGATTCGTCTTCTGATACAATTACACTTAATCTGTATTATAAACCAACTGTTTTAACGGTAAGGAAAACCGTAACCGGATACAATATGGAACCGAATAGATCGTATGAGTTTACAATAAAAGCCGTTCCACCATCAGGAACTGATGCAAGTACCGCTACTATAAAGGCTGGGCAGATTTTCATAAAAAAAGGAACTGAAGCAGTAAAGAATCTCACCTTTACAAATAATCAGGCAACGTTTACCCTAGCAAAAGATGAATCCGTAGACATTAGTTGTCTGCCAACAGGATGGACATATACAGTTACTGAAACTGATCCTGGAAAGAATTACAAGACAAGCTATAAATTGAATGATAGTGATGCAACTGATGGAACAGTAGCAACAATCATAACTTCAACAACAGGAAATGATAAGGTTACGTTTACAAATGCATCTACAGTGGCGCCTCCGGAAACAGGAAGAACCTTTCATGATAGCGAATGGATTTTATTGCTGATTGTTATATTGGTTATAAGTGTAGGTGGCATGACATTGCTTAGAAAAATGAAAAAGCGTTATTAGACAAACAGGAAGAATTATGCTTGAAATGTGTGAGTGAAAAGTAGGATTCTTCCTTTTTCAATCAATGAGTTTATGTACGGAACAAAGAAAAGAGAGAGGCGAGCACCTATGCATTTTACAAATACAACGGATTATGCAAGCAGGATTGTCTGTTATTTGGCAATAAAAAAGCGCAGGGTTACAATGGCAAAATTAGCTTCTGAATTAAAGGTTCCGGAGAGCTATATTTCCAAAATCACAAAGTAGTTAAAAAATTGGGAGAAATTAAAAAAGTTGGTTAAGTACATAATAAAAGTGTTTTTATATTTAATTCTTGCAGTAATGACATTGATTCGCTGGTTATTTATAAATTCCGATGATGTTGGGAAATATTTTGCTTTACTTTTTATCAATTATATTTATTCTGACAGGTGTTTTGAGTTATGGATTTGCATTGGAATCTACAAGAGAATGTGGTCGAATGATAGTAATTGGGATGAGATTTGGTGCAATACCAGATTTTATCCCATTTTTTGTAAAAAGGTTAGAGACATTGGTTGACAAATTGTTGAGTATGACAAATGAATGAGAAAATCGACATGAAAGAGGGCTGTTAATGGCTCTCTTTTCTTTTTGCGGCTGTGAAATGGCTAGATAATAACATTATATACATTGTATATTAAGTACAAATATTGTATTTCTGCATGATGGAACTTTATTACTATCTTGAGCGTTACAGCTCTTTTTTTCTTGCCCTTAAACCTTACTTTAGGGTTAAAATGAATGTATGGAGGATATGTATATGAAGAAATTAGGATTTGGTTTAATGCGTCTACCATTACTCGATCAAAATGATGCAGGCAGTATCGATATTGAAGAAACTAAAAGAATGGTGGATACATTTCTAGAAAAAGGATTTACTTATTTTGATACAGCCTGGATGTATTGTGCCTTTAAGAGTGAGGAAGCGACTAAGACAGCTTTAGTAGAAAGACATCCAAGAGATTCATTTACACTAGCTGATAAGCTTCATGCAGGTTTTATTGAAACAAAAGAAGATAGAGATAGAATCTTCAATGAACAGTTAAGAAAAACAGGTGCAGAATACTTTGATTATTATCTCTTACATGATGTGGGAACAGATCATTATAAGAAATATACAGAGTTAGACTGTTTCACATGGTTGAAAGATAAGAAAGAAAAAGGATTAGTAAAACATATTGGTTTCTCTTTCCATGACAATGCAGACTTATTAGAACGTGTCTTATCTGAACATCCAGAAGTAGAATTTGTACAGCTTCAGTTGAATTATCTAGATTGGGAAAGTGAAGGTGTACAGTCACGTAAATGTTATGAAACTGCAGTGAGACATCATGTTCCTGTATTTGTAATGGAACCAGTGAAGGGTGGTACACTCGCAAATGTACCTGATGAAGTAGAAGAGACATTCAAGTCTTATCATCCAGATATGTCTATTCCATCTTGGGCGATTCGTTTTGCAGCAAGTTTAGATAATGTCCAGGTTGTCTTATCTGGTATGAGTAATATGGAACAGCTATTAGATAATACAGGTTATATGGAAGACTTTAAGCCTTTAAATGAGGAAGAACAGACACTGATTAAGAAGGCTGTTGATATTATTAATAGTAGTATTGAAATTCCTTGTACTGGCAGTTCTTATTGTACAGAAGGTTGTCCAATGCATATTGCGATTCCTAAATACTTCTCACTTTATAATGCTGATAAACAGGAAGTAGCGACTAAATCATGGAGACCTCAAGGAGAATACTATACACGTTTAACACATACATTTGGTAAAGCAAGTGAATGTATTGGATGTGGGCAGTGTGAAGCAGCATGTCCACAGCATCTTCCAATTATTGAGAACTTGCAAAAAGTCGCAGAATACTTTGAAAAATAACTTTTTCTTAAACATCATGGTAAAATAGTATCATGATGTTTTTATATAGGAGGAAATTATGAAGACACTCTATGTAACAGATCTAGATGGGACATTACTTGAACCAGATAAATCGATTAAACCAGAAAACTTAAAACTAATAAACCAACTCATAGATGAAGATGTGAATATTACTTATGCGACTGCACGTTCTCTTATTACCGCAAAACAGGTAATAGGTGATATAAACTTTAAGCTTCCTATTATTGTCCAGAATGGGACATTTATACTCTCACCTAATGGAGATGTCATCCTAGGAAACTATTTAGGAGATTCTATATTAGATACAGTAAAGAATTATGATATTTCACCTATTGTATATTCTCAAATAGGAAAGAATAACTACTTCTCTTATATTAAGGATAAGATGAGTGCAGGAGTAAAAACTTTTGTGGATGATCATTTAGATGATCCTAGAAATCATCCTGTGAATACTTATGAAGATCTCTATGAGGGGGATATCTTCTATTTATTATTGATCGATGATTATGATAAATTAAAGCCTCTCTATGATTTGTTTAAGGAAGACTATTATGCTGTTTTTGATCAGGAAATGTATTCTCATGATTGGTGGTTAGAGGTTATGTCTCCTTATGCTTCTAAAGCGAATGCGATTAAATACTTAAAACAGAAGCTACAATGTGATGAAGTGGTTGTATTTGGGGATGGAAAGAATGATATAGAAATGTTTGAAGAAGCTGATTATAGCTGTGCTGTAGAAAATGCGGCTCCTGAGCTTATTAAATGTGCAGATGAAGTTATCCATATAAGTGTTCCTCAGTATATAAATCAAAGAAAAAAATAAATTGTTTTTTTGAAATTTTTTTGAAGTCGAAAAAATGGCTTAAATATCGCAAAAAGTGAAGATAAGTATTGTATTTTTTAAACTGTAAGCACCTTTGTAACATTGACTAATGTAAGCGTTTATGATAAAATTTTCACTAGATGAAAAGTTAGTCATCAAAGGTATTGTATAGGAGGAAAATATAATATGAGATTTACATTACCAAGAGATTTATATCATGGCAAAGGTGCCTTAGAAAACCTTAAGAACTTAGAAGGTAAGAAAGCTATTGTCTGTGTAGGTGGCGGAAGCATGAAGAGAAATGGCTTCCTAGATAGAGCTGTTAAATATCTTGAAGAAGCTGGTATGGAAGTTAAATTATATGAAGGTATCGAACCAGATCCATCAGTAACTACAGTTATGAAAGGTGCTGCAGTTATGGAAGAATTCAAGCCTGACTGGATCGTAGCTATGGGTGGAGGTTCACCTATCGATGCTGCAAAAGCTATGTGGATTAAGTATGAATATCCAGAAATCACATTCGAAGAAATGTGTAAAGTATTTGGTATTCCAAAGTTAAGAAAGAAAGCTCATTTCTGTGCAATCCCATCTACAAGTGGTACTGCAACTGAAGTTACAGCTTTCTCAATCATTACTGATTATGATAAAGGTATTAAATATCCAATCGCTGACTTTGAAATTACTCCAGATGTTGCTATCGTAGATCCTGACTTAGCTGAAACTATGCCAGTTAAATTAGTTGCTCATACAGGTATGGATGCTATGACTCATGCAATTGAAGCATATGTATCTACTGCAAACTGTAACTACACTGATCCACTTGCTATTCATGCAATTGAAATGATCCAGGCTAACTTAGTTAAATCATATAGTGGTGATATGAGCTGCAGAGATGATATGCATGATGCACAGTGCTTAGCAGGTATGGCATTCTCTAACGCATTATTAGGTATCGTACATTCAATGGCTCATAAGACTGGTGCTGCTTTCGTAGACCAGGGTGGACATATTATCCATGGTGCAGCTAATGCTATGTACTTACCAAAGGTTATTGCTTATAACGCTAAAGATGAAACAGCTAAGAAACGTTATGGTGTAATTGCTGATTACATGCACTTAGGTGGAGAAAATGATGATGAAAAGGTTGCATTATTAATTAAATACTTAAGAGGTATGAATGATGAATTAAATATCCCACATAGTATCAACCACTATGGTGCTGATGGTTTACCAGCTGAAGTTGGATTTGTACCTGAAGATGTATTCTTAGAAAGATTACCAGAAATCGCTAAGAACGCTATTGCTGATGCATGTACAGGTTCTAACCCACGTATTCCAACTCAGGAAGAAATGGAAAAATTATTAAAGGCTTGCTACTACGATACAGAAGTTGATTTCTAATGTGTAGAGATAAGAACGGTCTTACAGAAGAAGAATTTTTAAAAAGCTATAATCCTGATAAATATCCTAAACCTTCACTGACAGCTGATATTTGTATCTTTGCTCATTCTGATGTGACAGAGATTCTATTGGTTAAACGTGGTGGACATCCTTATATAGGTAAATGGGCACTGCCTGGTGGCTTCGCTAATAAGAATGAACCGATTGAAAAGACGGCTTCAAGAGAACTTAAAGAAGAGACAGGTATAGAAGGTGTGTCTATGAAGCTTGTAGGTGTTTATAGTCAGCCGGGAAGAGATCCTCGTGGATGGGTTGTATCTACTGCATTTTATGCAGATGTAGATAAGAAGAGTATTCATCCAGAAGCTGGTGATGATGCCAAAGAAGCAAAATGGTTCACTATTGTTGATGAAACACATTTAAGATGTGGTGATATCAATATAGGTATGAATGATCTTGCCTTTGATCATGCTGATATTATTCATGATGCTATAGATAAGGGTCTGTAGAAATACAGATCCTTTTTTTACACACTGATATAGTTTAAAACTATGGTACCCTATTTTATAAAACTATAATCCTACTAAAACAGTAGATATTATCGTGTTTTGTGTTGACGTGCTTTTTATGTGGTGCTAAGATGAAACCACATCAAGAAAAGACAGTGAAAAGAAGAGTACTGTAATGAAACTTATACAGAGAGTTCCGTTAGCTGAGAAGGAATGAAGGGAAGTTATAGGAAGATGGTCTTGGAGTTGCATGGCTGAAATGTAAGTCATGACGGGAGCGCCCGTTACAGCGATAGAGTATGCATGTACTCGAAGAGGTTATTAAGGTGACTTAATAATGAATTTAGGTGGTAACACGAAACGATACGTTCTCGTCCTATTATATGGATGAGAACGTTTTTTATTTAAGGGAAGGAGAGAGAACATGATCCACTTAGAACATGTTACAAAGACTTTTAAGACTAAAGATGGCGATGTCCATGCTGTCAAGGATGTCAGTCTGAATATTGAAGAAGGTGAAATCTACGGTATTATTGGTTTCTCAGGGGCTGGTAAATCTACATTGGTAAGATGTATCAACTTATTAGAAAAACCTGATAGCGGCGCTGTTGTATTTGGGGATAAAGATTTATTAAAACTATCCGATGCAGATTTAAGAAAAGAAAGAGAAAAGATTGGAATGATCTTCCAGCACTTTAATCTTTACAACAGTCGTACTATTTACGACAATATCGCTTTTCCATTAAAACATCTAGGCTGGAGTAAAGATAAGATTCAAAAGAGAGTCTTAGAATTACTCGAACTTATCGATTTGGTAGAAAGAAAAGATTCTTATCCAAGTCAGTTATCTGGAGGACAGAAACAAAGAGTTGCAATCGCAAGAGCGCTTGCCAACAATCCTAAAGTACTTCTATGTGATGAAGCTACAAGTGCTTTAGACCCTCAGACAACACAAAGTATTCTTCAGCTTATTAAGAAAGTAAATAAAGAATTTGGCTTAACAGTTATTTTAATTACTCATGAAATGGCTGTAGTCAAGGAAGTATGTGATAAGGTAGCAGTCATGGAAGATGGCCGTGTGGTAGAACAGGGCAGTATTGTTGATATCTTCTCTAATCCACAGCATCAGATTACTAAGAACTTTATCGCTACTACAAACAATCTTAATAAGATTGATGAATTGATCAAAGACAATCATCGTATTACACAGTTAAATGAAAACCAGCAGATGGTGAAATTACAGTATCAGAGTTCTAATACAGATGTCGCATTAATTTCAGTATTATCAAGAGATTACAATGTAGATTGTTCTATTATCTTTGGGAATGTAGAAATTATCCAGGGACAGCCAATTGGTACACTTATTACAATCTTTACAGGTGAAGATGTAGATATCAAGAAAGCATTAGAATTCACAAAACAACAGGGAGTTAAAGTGGAGGTGATTAAACGTGGTAACTAAGCTATTTCCAAACGTTATAGAGTTTGCTTCAGATTTCCCACAAGCTATTATTGATACATTATTAATGTTGGTAATCAGTGGTTTAATCTCAGTGGTTATTGGAATCTTATTAGCAGTTATTGTAGTAGTCACTAGAAAAGATGGTTTAAAAGAAAATCAACCAGTTTTCTGGATCTTAGATAAGATTATTAACTTATTTAGATCTATTCCATTTATTATCTTAATTCCTACTGTAGCTGTACTCTCTCGTGCTTTATTTGGTACAACAATTGGTATCGAAGGTGCACTTGTTCCTCTAGTTATAGGAACAGCACCATTTGTCGCAAGACAGATGGAATCAGCCATTATGGAAATTGATCCAGGAATCATTGAAGCAAGTATTGCGATGGGACTCAGTACAAAAGAAATTATCTTTGATGTTTATCTAAGAGAAAACATTCCAGGGATGATCAGAGGTCTTACAATTTCATTTATTGCGTTAGTCGGACAGATTGCGATTGTTGGTTCTGTTGGCGCAGGCGGACTTGGTGATATGGCGATCAGATATGGTCTACAGAGATCAATGGGAGATATCACATTCGTCGTTATTATCTTAATTCTTATTTTAATTTCAATTGTTCAGGCAATTGGTGACAAACTCGTAGAAAAAACAACACATTAATTAATACATTGGAGGAAAATATTATGAACAAAAACATTTTAAAAGTATTTACAGCAGGTCTTTTAGCTTTCTCATTAGCAGGATGTGGAAGTAAGTCAGATTCTAAAACTATTACAGTAGGTGCAACAACTTCACCTCATGCTATTATCTTAAAGCATGTCCAGCCAGAATTTGAAAAAGCAGGATATAAATTAAAGATTAAGGAATTCTCAGATTATCCTAACATCAACCCATCTACTTCAGATGGTTCATTAGATGCAAACTTCTTCCAGCATCAGCCATACTTAACTTCTTACAACAAAGACAAAGGTTATAAGAAGGGTGATGATGGATATCTAGTATCAGTTGGTGCAATTCACTTTGAACCTTTAGGATTATATTCAACTAAATATAAAGCAGTATCTGATATCAAAGATGGTGCTGAGATTGCAATTCCTAATGATGCAACAAATGAAGCAAGAGCTTTATTATTACTTGCAGATAATGGTGTTCTTACATTAAAGAAAGATGCAGGTGTAACTGCAACTAAGAAGGATGTTGTATCTTACAACAAAAAAGTTGAATTAGTAGAAGTAGATGCTGCACAGGTGGCTTCTAAATTACCTGATGTTGATTTCGGTATCATCAATGGTAACTATGCATTAGATGCAAAAGTGACTGATAAGATCATCACTTCTGAAGATTCAAATTCTGAAGCTGCAAAGACTTACCAGAATATCATCGCTGTAAAAGAATCAAATAAAGACAATAAAGCAATTAAGAAACTTGTTGAAATCTTAAAGAGCGATAGCACTAAGAAATGGATTGAAAAGAAATTCGGAGTATCTGTAAAACCTGCAGAATAATGAATTGAAGCGGTCATTCGACCGCTTTTTATTTATATAGAAGAGTATTTCTTATATAATAGTTCTATAAGGAGGTCAAACTTATGGAATTTGATCAGTTATTAAAAGAAAGATATTCTGTTAGAAAGTTTTCTAATCAGAAGGTTGAAAAAGAAAAAATAGATAAAATATTAGAAGCTGCAAGAATAGCACCTACAGCTGTAAACTATCAGCCACAAAGAATTCTTGTAGTAGAAGATCCAGATAATCTTGCAAAACTAAAGGAATGTACTAGATATCATTTCCATGCGCCTCTCGCAATGATCTTATGTTATGACAAGACTGTATCATGGAAGGATATGCATAATAGAGAATGTGGTGAAGTAGATGTGTCTATTGTGGCTACATATATGATGCTTAAACTCTTTGATTTAGGATTATGGTCTACTTATGTAGGTTCTTTTGATTATAAGGAGTTAATCAAACAGTTTAATATTCCTGAAAATTATGTACCAGTGATGATCTTACCTATTGGTTATCCAAGAGAAGATTGTGTACCTGGACCAATGCATGATAAGAGAAAACCAATCAATGCGATTGTATCTTATGAGGAATATACACAGGGGGAATAATAATGGAGTTATTAATAAAACAATTAGAAGAACTTATTTCACCAAATGAGTGGTTTGTGACTAACTTGTCTAATGCAAGTGCGTTGCTCATGGATGCGATTGATGATTTAAGCTGGGTAGGTTTTTATATGATGAGAGCAGGGGAACTTGTTTTAGGTCCTTTCCAGGGTAAAGTGGCATGTACACATATTAAAGTAGGTAAAGGGGCCTGTGGTGTATGTGTACAGGGAGATCAAACAATTCTTATTGAAGATGTGACGACATTCCCTGGCTATATTGCCTGTGATGCAGAAGCAAAGTCTGAAATTGTAGTTCCTTTACATGATGAAGAAGGTAAAGTGATTGCGGTATTGGATGTTGATTCTAATAGTTTAGGTCGTTTTGGAGACAAGGAACAGGAATTATTTGAGGCTCTTGGAAAAGTATTAGAGAAATCATTATGGAGCGAAAAAGCAGACGTTTAAGTTATATTTTGAGACATCATCCAGAAAGTATAGGTATTAAACTTGATGAACATGCTTATGGTGATGTGCAAAAGATATTAGAAGCATTAAACATCACAATAGAAGACTTAGATATGATTGTGAGAGAAGATGAGAAACAGCGTTATTCATATAATGGAGATCATACAAGAATACGTGCGAATCAAGGACATTCTATTCCTGTGAATGTAGATTTAAAAGAAGCACAGCCACCTGATATTCTTTATCATGGTACAGCAACTCGTTTTGTACCTTCTATTTTAGAAGAAGGTATATTAAGTCAGACACGTCTTTATGTTCATCTTTCTCAAGACAAAGAAACCGCAACGAAGGTCGGTTCTAGACACGGGAAACCATATGTCTTTACTATTGATACTAAACAGATGTATGAAGATGGATACAAGTTCTATCTCTCAGAAAACAATATCTATCTTACAAAGATTATACCTACAAAATACTTAAAGGCTTCCACTTAAGGAAGCTTTTTTGTGCTATACTTGTTGAGAGAGTATGAAGGAGGGGTTTTATGACTCTAGATGAGTTAAAGATTGGTGAAAGTGCTACAGTGACTTATGTAGGGGGCTCTGGGTCATTAAGACAACATTTCCTAGATATGGGTTTAATACCAGGTTCTGTTGTAACATTGGAAAAATTCGCCCCAATGGGTGATCCAATGGAATTACGTATTCATGGCTATGAGCTAACATTACGTTTAGATGATGCGAAAAAGATTGGAATAGATATGACTTCTAAAGGTGTAGAAGATCATACACCTATTCCACCCATTAAACACCATATTCACCCAGGACTCGGTGAAGGTGGTAAATATCATGATAAAGAAACTGAAAATCCTTTATCAGAAGGAACACAGATTACCTTTGCGTTAGCAGGTAACCAGAACTGTGGTAAAACCACATTATTTAATCAATTAACAGGTTCTAATCAACATGTAGGGAACTTCCCTGGTGTCACTGTTGATAGAAAGAGTGGGTCTATTAAAGGACATCCAGAAACACTTGTAACTGATTTACCAGGTATTTATTCTTTATCTCCTTATACAAGTGAAGAATTAGTATCTAGACAGTATATCTTAGATGAAAAACCTAAAGGAATCATCAACATCGTAGATGCAACAAATATAGAAAGAAACCTATATCTCACTATGCAGTTAATGGAACTTGATGTACCAATGGTTCTAGCACTGAATATGATGGATGAAGTAAGAGGTAATGGTGGTTATGTTCATCTAAATAAGATGGAAGAACTATTGGGTATCCCAGTTGTTCCTATTTCTGCCGCTAAGAATGAAGGCATTGATGAACTAGTGAATCATGCTATCCATGTAGCGAAATATCAAGAAGCACCTTTAAGACAGGACTTTTGTGATGAAAATGATGAAGGTGGCGCAGTACATAGATGCTTACATGCCATCATGCATTTAATTGAAGACCATGCGCAAAGAGCAGGTATTCCATTACGTTTTGCGGCTAATAAATTAGTAGAAGGTGATGCAAGAGTAGAAGCAGCCTTAGACCTTGATACAAATGAAAAAGAAATGATTGAACATATCATTTCACAGATGGAAGAAGAAAGAGGATTAGACCGTACTGCCGCTATTGCAGATATGCGTTTTACCTTTATTAATAAATTAGTTAAAGAAACAGTGGTTAAACCACATGAAAGTAAAGAAAGAGAAAGAAGCCGTAAGATTGATGAAGTTTTAACAGGTAAGTATACAGGTGTTCCAGCTTTTATCATTATTATGGGACTAGTATTCTTTTTAACATTTAATGTATTTGGTGCCTGGGGACAGTCACTTATGGAAATGGGTGTTGATGCTTTGACGCAGGTTGTAGACAAAGGACTTACTGCTTGGAATATTAACCCAGTATTACATTCATTAGTTATTGATGGTGTATTCCAGGGTGTTGGTTCTATTATTAGTTTCTTACCTATTATCGTTATTTTATTCTTCTTCTTATCATTATTAGAAGATACAGGATATATGGCGCGTGTTGCCTTTGTAAGTGATAAACTACTCAGAAAGATTGGTTTATCAGGAAGAAGTATTGTGCCAATGTTGATTGGATTTGGATGTTCTGTGCCAAGTGTTATGGCCAGCCGTACACTCCCTTCAGAACGTGACCGTAAGATGACAATCATGTTGACACCATTTATGAGTTGTACTGCAAAGCTTCCAATCTATGCATTCTTTGCAGCTGCATTCTTCCCTAAACAAGCCGGTTTAGTCATGGTAGGCTTATATATCTTTGGTATTGTGATGGGTATTATTACAGCCCTCATTTCTAAGCGTTTCTTATTCAAAGGTGAAGCTGTTCCATTTGTGATGGAACTTCCTAATTATCGTATGCCTAGCGCAAAGACTACTTTCCAGTTATTATGGGAAAAAGCGAAGGATTTCTTACAAAGAGCTTTTGGTATTATCTTTATCGCTTCTATTGTCATCTGGTTCTTACAGAGCTTTAATTTAAGATTAGATTTAGTTTCTAATTCACAGGATAGTATTCTAGCAATGGTGGCAGGATTTATTGCGCCAATCTTCAAACCGTTAGGTTTTGGTGATTGGAGAATCTCTACATCACTTATTGCTGGATTTATGGCTAAAGAAAGTGTTGTTTCTACACTCTCAGTATTATTTAAAGGAACAGAATCTTTAATAACAATACTTACACCTCTAGGGGCATTATCACTCTTAATATTCTGTTTATTATATACACCTTGCGTGGCAGCTATCGCTTCTATTAGAAGAGAACTAGGTGGTCCATGGGCTGTGAAGATAGTCATCTTCCAGTGTGTTATTGCCTGGTTCTGTGCCTTTATCGTACATACTATTGGATTACTCTTTATATAATTATTTTTTTCAAAATAGTTGTAATGTTTGATACATTTATTGTGATTAATTATAATAAATGTATTGAAGGAGGTGTTCGTCATGAGATTATCTAAAATCATACTTTATTCAGATGCGAAAGGACGTGGAGTAAAACCGGATGCTTGTGTAGAAGTCAGTCAGCGTTTAACCATTATGCGTGATGGACACATCTGGTTTACTGGATACAATTACGGAGATGGATTCAATTCTAGAAGAATTATAAGACGTAAAAGAGTGAATATAGGTCAAGAAAAAGCTGAAACACTCTTAGAACTATTAAAAGAATTCTTTCTTGAATCTTCTAATCATCCATCCTCTACAAATCGTGATTGGTGGCGTATTCAGTTAATTGATGAAGACGGAAATGAATACAACTATAATGTATCTGTCGTAGGAGATGTTATTCTCAAAGAAATAGATCTCACACAATATATGAGGAATATTATTCCTATAGATGATATGTATTTGTTTGGGAACAAGGATTCACACAATTTGACATAATCGAATTATAATCTTAACACATTCATTAAGTATTATATATATTGTAGTCAAGCAATCCCTTCCCTTCGTTAGACTACAAAGTACAAGTGTAAATACAAGAAAGAAGATAAGTGTTCCCCATGCTTATCTTTTTTCTTTATCACATAGTTTGAATTAACTAATTGATTTATGTAGTATGAGTAAGGGAGGTATTCATATGGTTTTAATTATACCCTTTATAGGAACAACACTAGGTGCAGCCTGTGTGTTCTTTATGAAAAAAGAATTAAGTTTAAATATACAAAAAGCACTCACTGGATTTGCGGCAGGTGTAATGGTGGCTGCTTCTATCTGGAGTTTAATCATTCCATCACTTGATCAATCTTCTACCTTTATTCCTGCACTTATAGGATTTTGGTTAGGTATACTATTCTTATTATTACTTGATCATTTGATTCCTCATATGCATTTAGATCATAGTCAGGAAGGACCACGTAGTCACTTGTCTCAAACGATCAAGTTAGTACTTGCAGTCACTATTCACAACATTCCTGAAGGAATGGCAGTAGGTGTTGTCTATGCATCCTATTTATCAGGTAATAAAGGAATGACTGCCATGGCAGCACTTGCTTTATCAATAGGTATCGCAATACAGAACTTTCCTGAAGGCGCAATTGTATCCATGCCTTTAAGAAGTACAGGAGCATCTCGATTGAAGTCTTTTATGTATGGCACATTGTCAGGTATTGTAGAACCTATCGGAGGTTTTATTACAGTCTTATTATCAAGTTATATTATCTCAGTGATGCCTTATCTACTTAGTTTTGCAGCAGGTGCTATGATGTATGTTGTAGTAGAAGAATTAATTCCTGAAATGAGTCAGGGAGAACATTCACATTTAGGTGTATTATTATTTTCAGTAGGATTTACTTTGATGATGGTTCTAGATGTCGCATTAGGTTAATTCGTAGTATTAATCTTTACTATTATTTGAATTAAGCATAAGATAGATATAAGAGGTGAAATAAATGAGAAAGATATTCATAGTTTTATTGATGTCTTTGTTTTTTATAAGCCCAGTTTATGCAGATAATCATGTAGTCAATGTCAGCTATGATGGTAAAGTGACAACTGCTTCTGGAGAAGCACCAACACTCCCATTAAAGGCTAAGGTAACCTTCTATGATGGTAGTGAGAAGGAATATAATATTGACTGGAATACATTTGATGAAAGCTTATATAAGACAAGAAATGCGAGTCAATTTACTGTCACAGGCTCTATTGCAGATTTACAGGTAACCACTAGCTGTATAGTGAATGTAGAAGCAGCTAAAATAACACATATTAATGAATTAGCTAATAAAACAGTGACTATAGGAAAAGCACTCTCTTTACCTGCAACAGCTTCTGTAACATGGTCTAATGGAGATCAATCAAATGAAATCATACGCTGGGATAATTATGATGATAATGCTTTAAAGTATGTACATACATTTTCTTTAAATGGTCATATTTATGATCAGACTATTACACAGACAGTTCATGTAAAGTATGCATCTGTTACAAGTGTAAGTGTTCCTGCAGTTGTTTATACAACTACAGGAGTAGAAGCACAATTACCACAATATGCGACTGTTAGTTATTCTAATAAGACAAGTAAGAAGGTTAAGATTATCTGGAATAATCAGATTTTTAATGAAGCAGGAAAATATACAGTTTATGGTAAGTTATATCAGTCTACACGTAAAGTATCAATACGAGTAGAAGTAAAGAAAAATGAAGACACTACTACAGAAACACCAAAACAGGAAGAACCTGTAAAAAAGACTAAGAGTAAGAAGACTAAGAAGGTTCAAAAAGAAGAAAAGTCATCTTTTTCTTATGTGATCGCATTAGTTGTATTCACAGCTATTTTATTTGGTTTTATTACATTAATTTCTTTTATTAAAAGAAAGATTAGAATCAAGGAGAATCGTTAAGGATTCTCTTTCTATTTTTATTAATAAAGTAAGCGTTTACCGGAGGACAGGATATGGATGAAATAAGGGGTGTTAGAAAAAAGAATGTTATTAAGATTATTCAATCATTAGTAAAACAAGGAGGGTGTACAAAGAATGAATTAGTATTCTATACTGGTTTATCCTTATCTACGATTGATAGTCTTTTAGAAGAGATGTTGAAAAGTAATCTTGTAATTAAAGCAGGATATAGAGAATCTACTGGTGGAAGACCAAGTATGTCTTATACAGTAAATGGAGAGTTTTCACAAACATTATGTATATATGCTTATAAGCATGATAAAACAATAACAGTCATAAGACGTCTTTATAATCTCTATAGTGAGATGATGGAAGAAAGAAGAAAAGATGTATCTAAACTAGATTATGAAGTATTATGTTCTTTTATTGAAGAAATGTTGAATGAACAGGTGCATACAATATGCCTCTCTTTACCTGATTGTGATATAGATATAAAGCATCGTTATAAACAACGAGTATTCGTAAAGAATGATGTGTATATGGGGGCTATAGGCGCTTATATTAAGCATATGCAATATGATTCTATTGTATTGTTGGATTCAAAAGGTGATTCACGTTTAGGAATAGTTATTAATGGACATCTTGTAGAAGGAAAGAGTTCTATTGCTGGACAAACTTGTTTCTTGCCTGTTATAAATCATGAAGATTATAAGAATAGAAAATCTATGAAAGGTAGAAGTAAAAGACTTGTTTTAGAACTACAGAATATTATTGGAATGTTGAATCCTGAAGCTATTGTAATATGTGCTCAAAGTATTGATGAACATTATGTAGAAGAAGAACTATTAAAGATATTTAAGATGAGCGATATGCCTCATTTGATTTATATTGATAATTATATTGATGAAGTCATGTTAGGCATGGAGAGTATAAGTAAAGATAGCTTATTTGACAAAATGTCAAGATAAAGTATGATGGTAGAAAGGGGTGAGAAAGATGTCACAGACAGTATTAATTACAGGTGCTTCTAATGGAATAGGGAAAGCATGTGCACGTGTATTTGCGAGAAAAGGATATGATCTTGTACTTGTAGCACGTCATAGAGAAAAACTAGAAGCAGTGAAAGCAGAATTATCTGAATATGATGTACAGATCAAAGTGATTGCGATGGATCTTACAGGAGAAGATGCTGCCGTAGATCTATATAATGATTTAGTACTTGATGATATAAATATTGATATTCTAGTCAATAATGCAGGCTTTGGAGATCATGGTGCTTTTCATGATTCATCATGGGAAAAACAGAAGAAGATGGTTTTATTGAATATAGTGGCTTTAATGCAGATGACTTATGTATTTGGTCAGGCAATGAAACGTAGAAAGAAAGGCCGTATATTGAATGTGGCTTCTATTGCCGGACTTTGTGCCGGACCTTATATGTCTACTTATTATGCAACGAAAGCTTTTGTATTATCTTTTAGTGAATCTATTGCCTATGAACTGAAAGACTATAATGTAGAAGTATCATGTTTATGTCCTGGTCCTACTAAAACAGGATTTATGGATGTAGCCAACTTAGGCCAGTCTCCTATGTTTAAGTTATTTAAACCACAGTCTGCAGAGGCTGTTGCGGAAATAGGTATACAAGGTTTATTTGATAATCGTTTAGTTCAGTTCACGGGTATATCAGGATACTTATTAAATATTGCAGCAAGATTCCTACCACGCTCATTTTTAAGTTCATGTACAGGATTTGTGAACGGAAAGAGAAAAGTATGATTGAACATCCATTAGAACCAATTATAGATGAACAATGTGAAGTATTAATATTAGGAAGTTTCCCTTCAGTTAAATCAAGGGAAATTTCTTTCTATTATGGTCATCCTCAAAATAGATTTTGGAAGATTATTGGTACAATCACACAAACAGACTATGAAACAATAGAAGATAAGAAAAAGATGTTATTGGAACACCATATTGCGATATGGGATATTATTCACTCATGTACTATTACAGGAAGCAGTGATGCCTCTATTAAGGATGTTGTACCTAATGATATTAAAACTTTAATACAAGGTACAAATATCAGGAGGATATATTGTAATGGTGGGACTTCTTTAAAACTTTATAAGAAGTACCAGGAAAAAGAAACAGGCATAAAAGCAATTCTTTTACCCTCTTCTTCTCCTGCCAATGCCCGTTACAGATTAAGTGATTTAGTCGATATATGGAAGAAAAAATTGACTTTATAATAACCTTTATGTATGATTAATCATGTTAATCAAGGAGGACATATATGGAATCAATCGCATTGTGGTTTGCAGGAACATTAGGTAAATACATTTCATCTAAGCTTGCAGTATTTATTGTATCTTTAGTTCCTATTCTTGAATGTCGTGGAGGATTAATTGCATCAGCATTATTAAAAGTAGATATTCGTTATGCAGTACCTCTATGTATTCTAGGAAATATCTTACCAATTCCATTTATTTTATTATTTATTAAACGTATATTTAAATGGCTTAAGAAGTTTAACTTCTCTAGACCATTAATTGAAAAACTAGAAAACCGTGCTATGAACAAGAGTAAGAATATGAGTAATGGTGAATTTCTAGGACTCTTATTATTCGTAGGTATTCCATTACCAGGTACTGGTGCATGGACAGGTTCTTTAGTGGCTGCATTACTTGATATGGACTTTAAGAAGGCTATTACAGCTATCTTCTTAGGTATCTTACTTGCGACACTTATTGTTGGTTCATTATCATATGGCTTATTAGCTGCATTCTAAAAGAGAGACTAATCATCTCTCTTTTTATATTCCTCTAAGATTTCCTGCATTTTCACAAGACCTCTTTCACAATTTGGATGAAGTAGATCACAGCTTCTAGCACATCCTAAACAGAATTCATTTTCTAATAGTTTCAGTTCTTCCTCTTTCATAATTTTCACCTCAAGATATTATAGGAATAACTTTCTATGATTGACAAGCGATATGAATTTGATAGAATGAAATTAATTAAAGGGGAGTAGCTCTTACAGAACCGTTCGTCAACACGTTATGATTTACATAACCGGATTGTTTTGGTCATTTATGATCAGCGAGACCTTTAATAAAACGATTGTTTTTATTAAAGGAGGAATACAAATGTATAAAAAAACAATTGAAGAAGTAGTAAACTCTTTAGATACAAATATTGAAAAGGGACTGACTTCTTCTGAAGCAAAGAAGAGACAAGGCATATATGGTACCAATGAACTAGAAAAGCCACAAAAAAGGTCTCTTCTTTTACGTTTTCTAGATCAATTCAAGGATGCAATGATTATTATTTTAATTATTGCAGCAGTCGTATCTATTATTGTAGAACCAGGAGACTGGATTGATTCTCTCATTATTGTAATAGTCGTTATGATGAATGCGATTCTTGGTGTTGTATTAGAGAGTCATGCAGAAAAGAGTCTTGAATCATTACAAGAATTATCTGCACCACAATCTAAGGTATTAAGAGATGGTGTGAAACAGACTATTGCCTCTAAGGAATTAGTGCCTGGTGATATTATTATTCTTGAAACAGGGGATATGATTCCTAGTGATGCACGTTTAATTGAAGCTTATAACTTAAAGGTAGATGAATCAGCCTTAACAGGTGAATCTGTTCCTGTAGAAAAGACAACTGATCCTATTAGTCAGGATGTTGTGATTGGAGACCAGACAAATATGGTCTTCTCTTCTACAGTAGTCACTTATGGTCGTGGTGAAGCAATAGTAACATCTACTGGTATGAAGAATGAAGTAGGTAAGATTGCTGGCATGTTAAATGCGAGTGAAAAGGAATTAACACCTTTACAGGTTAAATTAAATGAAATTGGTAAAACAATTGGATTACTTTGTATTGTAATCTGTGTGATTGTATTTATTCTTGAATCATTGAGCGGTATTAGCTGGCTAGAATCATTTAAGACAGCTGTTGCCTTAGCTGTTGCAGCTGTACCAGAAGGACTTGCAGCTACTGTTACTATTGTCTTAGCTGTCAGTGTGACTAAAATGGTTAAACAGCATGCCATTATTCGTAAACTACCTGCAGTAGAAACATTAGGTAGTACTTCTATTGTATGTTCTGATAAGACAGGTACATTAACACAAAATAAGATGACTATCTTAAAGACTTACTTAGATGGTGATGAAGTAAAAGATTTAGAAGAAGCAGATTCTAAGACTATTGATATGTTGAATGCATTTACTCTATGTTCTGATGCTTCTATTGATGATGGTAAGGTACTAGGTGATCCTACTGAAGTTGCTTTAGTAGAAGCAAGTAAGAAGATGAACTTTGAAAAGAAAGCACTTATGGAAAAGTATCCACGTGTAGGAGAATTAGCTTTTGATTCTGATCGTAAGATGATGAGTGTTATTGTGAAGGATGGAGATCATTATGTGTCTATTACTAAAGGTGGACCTGATGTGATCTTAAATAGATGTCGTGATGTAGATAGTGACCAGGCTATGACTGCCAATGATGAAATGGCTAAAGATGCATTAAGAGTTTTAGCTGTGGCAGTGAAGACATATGATACAATGCCTACTCACATTATAGTAGAAGAAATAGAAAATGATATGGACTTTATTGGGCTTGTAGGTATGATTGATCCAGCTCGTCCAGAAGCAAAAGAAGCCATTAGAGTTGCTAAGCATGCAGGTGTGCGTACTATTATGATCACTGGTGACCATAAGACAACAGCGACTGCTATTGCGAAGGATTTAGGTATTTTAAATGAGGGACAGGAAGTTATTTCTGGTGAAGAATTATCTCAGATGTCTCAGGAAGAACTAGAAAAGAATGTAGAAAAATATAGTGTTTATGCACGTGTGGCTCCTGAACATAAAGTCAATATCGTCAAAGCATGGAAATCAAAGAATAAGATTGTCGCTATGACAGGGGATGGTGTCAATGATGCACCAGCCTTAAAGACTGCAGATATTGGTTGTGCTATGGGTATTACAGGTACAGATGTAGCGAAGAATGCTGCTACTATGATCCTAACAGATGATAACTTTGCGACTATTATTCAGTCTATTAAACAGGGCCGTGGCATTTTTGATAATATCCAGAAGGATGTACAGTTCTTATTATCAAGTAATATTGGTGAAGTATTAGCTATCTTCTTAGCTTCTATTATTGCGTTAATAAATCCTTCTTGGGGATTTGGTGTTCCACTATTACCTATTCATTTATTATGGATTAACCTAATCACAGATGCTTTACCAGCCTTTGCGATTGGTTTAGAACCAGTTGAAGATGATATCATGGATAGAAAACCAAGAGAAAAGGATGAAGGTTTCTTTGCGAATGGCTTAATGATGAAAGTCATCTGGCAGGGTGTTATGGTAGGTTTACTTACTTTAGTTTCTTATTCAATTGGTCAGTATTTCAGTAATCATGAATATGCGATGACTATGGCATTTATCACAATGTCAGGTGCTGAATTATGTCATGCTTTTAACGTGAAGAGTCATCATTCAGTATTTAATAAACAGGTATTCAACAATAAATACTTATGGGGTGCAACAGCTTTAGGTCTTGTATTACAGTTAGCCATCATTTTTACACCACTTTCTCATTTATTTAGTTTAGTGCCTCTTGATCCATCTCATTTCGCGATTGCAGCATTACTTGCATTCTCAGTTATCCCAATCGTAGAAATCTCTAAACGTTTCAATAAACGTTAACACTTGCATTTGCAGGTGTTTTTTTTACAATTTCTATTGCATTTATCTCATAGGAGTAGTATTATTTAGTTAGTAAAGGCTAACCCTTTACTAAACACAACATATCCTTTCATATTCTCAGTTCCTTAAAACAGAGGACATAAAAAATCACAGGACGGCACACACCTGTGATTTTTTATTTAGATCTTATCTTTGAAATATGTTTTTAAAGCTTCAAAAGTTTCTGGTGAAATATAATGTTCGATACGACATGCATCCTGTGAAGCAGTTGATTCACTAACACCAATATGAATTAAGATATCTCTTAATTCAGTATGTCTTTCAAATATCATATTCGCAATCTTAGCACCAGCGTCTGTTAATGTAATGGCACCATCTTCATCCATGTTGATGAGTTCCTTCTCTTTTAATCTTTTCATCTGTTGTGAAATAGTAGGTTTAGAGAAATTCATTTCACGGGCGATATCAATGGAACGCACATGTCCTTTCTTCTTCTGAATAACTAATATAGTTTCTAAGTACATTTCTGTTGATTCACTCATCTTATTCACCTCATTTACATCATTATAGCATAAAAATTCAAATAATGAAAAAGTTAGGCTTTACTAATAATTTTGTTGACATATAAAAATAGTAAGGCTATACTAACATTGAAGTTAGAAAAGACTAATTAGTTTAGTCTAATCATCTGAGGAGGCGGATTATATGCCAATTAGTATGGCAAATCCTGGAGATACAGTCATTATTAGACGTATTACAGGAACTGATAAAGTAAAGAATCATCTAGCAGAACTTGGTTTTGTAGTAGATGGGGAAGTGACTATTATCAGTAAAGTAGATAACGGAATTATTTGTAATGTGAAAGGCAGTAGGATTGCGCTTTCTGAACAGATGGCGAATCGTATATTGTTTTAAGGGAGGAGCAACATGAACTTAAAAGATGTAAAAGTGGGCGAAACAGTAACTATTAAAAAAGTAACTGGTACAGGTCCAGTAAAAAGAAGAATTATGGATATGGGTTTAACTAAAGGACAGAGTGTTTATGTAAGAAAAGTTGCACCTTTAGGAGATCCAGTAGAAATTACAGTACGTGGTTATGAATTATCTTTGCGTAAAGCAGATGCGCAGATGATTGAAGTGGAGGAATAGTTATGAAGATAGCGTTAGCGGGTAACCCTAACTCAGGTAAAACAACGTTATTCAATGCACTGACTGGTAGTACTCAGTATGTTGGTAACTGGCCAGGGGTTACAGTTGAAAAGAAAGATGGGAAACTAAAAGGTCATAAAGATGTGACTATCCAGGATTTACCTGGTATTTATTCATTATCTCCTTATACACTTGAAGAAGTTGTTACAAGAAGATATTTAATTAATGAAACACCTGATGCAATCATTAATATCATTGATGGAACTAACCTAGAAAGAAACTTATATTTAACTACTCAGTTAGCTGAATTAGGTATTCCTATGGTTTTAGCTGTCAACATGTATGATATCATCGAAAAGAAGGGTGATAAGATTGACTTAGATCAGTTAGGTCAGTTATTTGGTTGTAAAGCAGTCACTTTATCTGCATTAAAGAATAAAGGAACTCAGGAAGTGGCTGAAGAAGCAATTAAACTTGCACATAACCATAAGGTATCAGAACATCCTCATGTATTTGTTGGTTCAGTAGAACATGCTTTAGCACATATTGAAGAATCTATTGAAGATAGAGTGGATGCATCTAAGTTAAGATGGTTTGCAGTTAAGGTATTTGAAAGAGATGAAAAGGTATTGGCTGAACTTAAATTAGATCAGGCAGTATTAAATGAAATCGAAGGTCATATTGCGGATTGTGAAAATGAAATGGATGATGATTCAGAATCTATTATCACAAACCAGAGATATACATTTATTAAGAATTCTATTAATAAGGTTCTTACAAAGAAGAATCCACATGAAACACTATCTACATCAGATAAGATTGATAAGATTGTCACTAACAGATTCTTAGCTTTACCAATCTTTGTATTAATTATGTGGCTTGTTTATTACATCTCAGTATCTACAGTAGGTGACTGGATGACTGGATGGGTTAACGATGTATTATTTGGAGAAATTATTCCACCTGCAGTAGAAACTTTCCTTAAATCAATTGGATGTGCAGCTCCATTAATCAGCTTAATCAATGATGGTATTATCGCTGGTGTTGGTACAGTATTAGGTTTCGTACCACAGATGGCACTTATCTTCTTATTCTTAGCTATTCTTGAGGATTCAGGATATATGGCAAGAATTGCCTTCATTATGGATAGATTATTACGTAAATTCGGTTTATCTGGTAAATCATTCATCCCTATCTTAATTGGTACAGGATGTGGTGTTCCAGCCGTTATGGGTACACGTACTATTGAAAATGAAGCAGATAGAAGAATGACTATTCTATTATGTACATTTATTCCTTGTGGTGCGAAGACTGTTATTATTGGTATGATCAGTTCAGCATTCTTCCCAGGTAACACTTGGATTGCGCCAGCAATGTATTTCTTAAGTATTTTAGTTATTATTTTATCAGGTATCGCATTAAAGAAGACTCGTTTCTTTGCAGGTGATCCAGCACCATTCGTAATGGAATTACCAGCATACCATATTCCTACATTAAGAGGTGTATTCATCCATGTTTGGGAACGTGCAAAAGCATTCATGATTAAAGCAGGTACTATTATCTTTAGTATTTGTATCGTAGTATGGTTATTATCTACATTTAACTTCTCATTCCAGATGGTTGATATTGAAAACTCAATGTTAGCCTCTATTGGTCATCTATTTACAGCATTATTTGCACCAGTAGGTATTGAAAACTGGAAAGGTTCAGTTGCAGTTATCTCAGCTCTTGCAGCTAAGGAACAGGCAGTTTCTACTATCTCTATCTTAAATCACATGGGTGATGCAGATTCAGGTGCTAAAGCAATACATGCTATGGTAAATACTTTCTCTGCAATGGGTGGTTTCTCATTCATGATCTTGAACTTATTCGATCCACCATGTTTTGCCGCTATTGGTACAATCATGAGAGAAATGGGTTCTAAGTTCTGGGGATGGTTTGCGATTTTATACCAGATGGTATTAGGCTATGTATTAGCTATGATCACTTATCAGTTAGGTTCATGGTTATTCTATGGTGCAACATTCGGATTAGGTCAGATTCTATCAATCGTATGTATTCTAGTAATGATCTACTTCATTGTAAGACCAGCACCTAAACCAGAATTAAAGACACAAAGAGCTTAATCAATTATGGGTAACATCATAGTTGTGGCTATTGTTGTTGTGTTGCTCATTATAGGTGTTCTTCACTACAAGAAGACATTACAGTCAGGATGTTGTGGTGAACACGATCAAATAAAGAAAATAGGTACGGGGGATAAGGATAAAAATCTTTATCCCTATCGTACTACTCTTCATATTGATGATATGTTCTGCAAGAACTGTGCAACAACAATAGAAAACGCATTTAATCAACATAAAGAATATCTTGCATCAGTAAACATGAATAAGAAAGAAATCACTATTCTTTCTATGAATCAACCTGATCTAGAAACATATAAACAGATGATCATCAAACTTGGTTATACTCCAAGATAAATGTATAATAGAAGCAAGGAGGAGAAATTATGGGTACAATTATAGTAAGTATTTTATTAGTAATCTGGATTTGTCTTGTCCTTAGAACTATATATAAAAATAAGAAAAAAGGCATAGGTGTATGTGGCCATAATTGTAATACATGCGGCACAAATGATCTATGTCATGCTGATCTCTATAAAATGTATCGTGAAGAGATACGTAAAGAAGAGCACGCTTAGTGTTCTTCTTTTTTTAGTTTGAGCATATTCATTGAATTATATCTTAAAAGGATTATACTATAAGTAGTAATAATTACTATTTATAAAAAGGAGGAATTCTAATATGAAATGGGTATGTAAAGTATGTGGATATGTGTATGAAGGTGATGAATTACCTGAAGATTATGTATGTCCACTATGTGGTGTAGGACCAGAAGAATTTGAAAAAGTAGAAGAATAATATAATCATTCTTCAAAGTAAAACAGGCTGTAACGTTTAAGGTTAACTATTCGTTACAGCCTTTTTTCTGGCAGAATACTCCTAGTTTTTTAAAGAATATGTAAGTGTTGTGTATTTTAATGAGGTTTGATTTATTTAGTTGTTTGATATGATATAGTAGAGGGGAATGGAGAGGTGAATATGAAGAAAATATTAATTTTATTAGTGACAATGATGTTATGTGCCTGCTCACCTGCAGAACCTATGTCACTCAAAGACAGCTATGGACAGTACAAACAAGAGAAAATCGTATATGCGAATAAGAAGGATTACATGAAGAAGAAGGACGCTTATAATGCGTATCTTGTTTATGAAATCGATAAAGATGCATGTACATTTGAAAGTGATCTAAAGTATCAGAATATCCAGTATAAGAAGGTTGAACTATCAAAAGATGAGAAAGAAAAAGTTCCTGAAGCACTCATCAAATACAACCTTTATGAAGGTGAAAAACAGTTAGGTATTGCAGTTTACTTAGGTAAAGAAACTGTTTATATTTCTAGCTATGATCAATATGATGGCAGTCCTGTATATATTGCGAAAATGAAAAAAATCACAAATAAGAGCTAAAATTTACGAAAAACAGAAAATAAATAATTTTGTTTATATTTAAAGAAAAATTATTGACAAAGTAATAAAGTGATTGTATTATAGACCCAAGTTAAATAAACAAATCGATGAACGAGAAGAGTATCTTACAATCACCTACAGCGAGATGACATAGAGTGGAAGGTCATCAGGAAGATATAAGAGAAACGCACTCGGGAGAGTCTGTTGGAATTGAGTATAACAGAACGTGAATCTGCGTTAATGAAGAGGTGGTTTGTATGATACAAGCAACTAGAGTGGTACCGCGTTTATATACGTCTCTGGATTAATCCAGAGGCGTTTTTTGTTTATTAAAGGGGTGTTTGATATGAAGGAACGACGATCTAGTTAAGTAGTGGGGCATTAAAATAAAACATCAAACATTTAAAGGAGAAGAAAATTATGGAAAAGAAAACATTTAAGAAAGTTGTATTAGCTTATAGTGGAGGATTAGATACTTCAATTATTATTTCTTGGTTAAAGGAAAATTATGGCTGTGAAGTTATTGCAGTTGCTGCTGATGTGGGACAGGGTGCTGGAGAACTTGATGGTCTTGATGAAAAGGCTGCAAAGACAGGTGCTTCTAAATATATTTGTGTAGATTGTAAACCTGAATTCGTTAAGGATTTCTGTTTTGAAGCAGTTAAAGCTAATGCATTATATGAAGGTAAATATATGTTAGGTACTTCTCTTGCAAGACCAATTATTGCGAAGAAGTTAGTAGATATCGCTTTAGAAGAAGGTGCAGATGCAATCTGTCATGGATGTACTGGTAAAGGTAATGACCAGGTAAGATTTGAATTAGCTATTAAAGCATTCGCACCAGATATGCCTATTATCGCTCCTTGGAGAGAATGGGATATTAAATCAAGAGAAGAAGAAATCGAATATGCGGAAGCAAGAAAGATTCCTCTAAAGATCAACAGAGAAACAAACTACTCTAAAGATAAGAACTTATGGCATTTATCACATGAAGGTTTAGATCTTGAAGATCCAGCTAATGAACCTAAGTATGATGAAATCCTAGAAATGGGTGTTTCACCAGAAAAGGCACCAGATGTTCCAACATATATCACTTTAACTTTTGAAAAGGGGGAAGCTGTAGCATTAAACGGTGAAAAGCTTGAACCAGTAGAAATGTTAGCTAAGTTAAATGAAATCGGTGGTGCGAACGGTGTTGGTATCGCAGATATGGTTGAAAACAGACTTGTTGGTATGAAATCAAGAGGTGTATATGAAACACCAGGTGGAACTATTTTATATGCAGCACATCAGAACCTAGAAGAAATTACTGTAGATAAAGAAACACAGCACTTCAAACAGCAGGTAAGCTTAAAGCTTGCAGATAATATCTATAACGGTCAGTGGTATACACCTCTTACTGAAGCATTACTTGCATTTGTAGATAAGACTCAGGAAAACGTAAATGGTGATGTTAAACTTAAATTATATAAGGGTAATATCGTAGGTGCTGGTGTAACATCTCCAGATACATTACATGATTTACAGACAGCATCATTTGATGAAGATGATGATTATGATCAGTATGATGCTAAAGGATTCATCACATTATATGGTTTACCAATCAAGGTAAAAGCTAAGTTAGATCAGAAGAAAAAGAAATAGGAGTTTAAGATATGGTATTGTGGAAAGGTAGATTTTCTAAAGAATTAAATCATGAAGTGAATGCATTCAATTCATCTCTTTCATTCGATCATCGTATGTATAAGCAGGATATCAGAGGATCTCTTGCTCATGCAAAGATGTTATGTAAACAGAGTATTATTGAAGAGAAAGATTATGAAGAGATTGTAGAAGGTTTAAATGCAATTTTAAAAGAGATTGAAGAGGGTACACTTCTCTTTGATCCTGAAGCTGAAGATATTCATATGTTTGTGGAAAGTGAACTCACAAAACGTTATCCAGTGGCTGGTAAAAAACTACATACAGGACGTTCTAGAAATGATCAGGTTGCATTAGATCTTCGTTTATATGCACATGATGAAATTCTAGAAATCAAGAAGATGTTAGTGAACCTGATTCATACATTAACAGATTTAGCTGAACATAACCTTGATACAATCATGCCAGGATACACACACTTACAAAGAGCACAGCCTATTACTTTTGCCCATCATTTAATGGCTTATGCATCAATGTTTTTAAGAGATATTGATCGTTTAGAAGATGTTGATAAGAGACTTTATGTATCGCCTCTAGGAAGTGGTGCACTTGCAACAACAACTTATCCATTAGATAGACCATTTGTGGCAAAAGAATTAGGTATGTATGATATTATGTATAACTCTTTAGATGGTGTGAGTGATCGTGATTATGCGATTGAGTTATCAAGTGCCTTAGCCACAATCATGATGCATTTATCAAGATTCTCAGAAGAAGTGATTCTATGGTGTTCATGGGAATTCAAATTCATTGATCTTGATGATGCCTATGCAACAGGTTCTTCTATTATGCCTCAGAAGAAGAATCCAGATATTGCAGAATTAGTAAGAGGTAAGAGTGCAAGAGTCATTGGTGATGTGAATACATTACTTACAATGATGAAGGGACTTCCTCTTGCTTACAATAAAGACATGCAGGAAGATAAAGAAGCTTTATTTGATGCAATTGATGAAGTCAAGCTTTGTCTTCCGGTCTTTACAGATATGATGGCAACTATTACTGTTCATAAAGATAAGATGAGAGATGCTGCTGCAAGAGGATTTATTAATGCGACAGATTGTGCAGATTATTTGACTAAGAAAGGTATGCCATTTAGAGATGCTTATAAGATTACTGGGGAACTTGTAAGATATTGTATTGAACATGGAGAAACATTAGAAACACTTCCTCTAGATGTTTATACAGGTTATACAGATATGTTTGGTGAAGATGTTTATCAGGCTATTTCATTAGAAACATGTCTTAACAACAGAGCAGTTGTTGGTGGACCTTCTCCTAAAATTGAGATGGAGAATATTCATAGAATCAATCAGAAAGTGAGTGGATATTGTGATTAAAGCAGGTATTATTGGTGCAAGTGGTTATGCAGGATGTGAACTATTAAGAATCTTATTAATGCATCCTGAAGCAGAAGTAACAGCTATTTCTTCACATAGCTATACTGGTAAGAAGATTTATGATCTTTATCCTAACTTCTATCAGGTATGTGATTTAGAGTTTATTGAAGATACAGAAGTCATTGAGAAAGCAGATATTATTTTTGCATCTCTTCCTCATGGCTTATCTGAAAAGTATGCCAAGATATGTGTAGAAAAGGGTAAGAAGTTTATTGATTTAGGGGCTGACTTCAGACTTGATAAAGAAGAAGATTATCAGAAATGGTATGGTTTAGATTATAACTTACCAGAACTTCATAAGAATCAGGTATATGGTTTACCTGAAGTCAATAGAGATAAGATCAAGGATGCCACTATTATTGGAAATCCTGGTTGTTATCCTACAACTATTACATTAGGTCTTTATCCATTATTAAAGAATAAGCTTAATGTATCACAGAAGATCATTATTGATTCAGCATCAGGTACAACAGGTGCTGGTAAGAATTTAAGTGATGGTATGCATTTCCCAAGATGTAATGAATCGTTCCATCCTTATAAAGTAGGTGTACATAGACATACACCAGAAATTGAACAGGAATTAAGTAAGATGAATGAAAAAGATGTACATATCACATTTGTCCCTCATTTACTTCCTGTAGACCGTGGTATTGTTTCTACTATTTATGTTCCTGTAGATAAGTCTTTAGAAGAAATCTATGAAACATATGTAGAAGCATATAAGGATGAACAGTTTGTGAGAGTATTACCTCTTGGACAGGTCGCAGACTTAAAGTTTGTGAAAGCATCTAACTATTGTGATATTTCATTACATATGGATGAACGTGATCATACATTAATTGTAGTGTCTACAATTGATAATATGGTGAAAGGTTCTGCTGGTCAGGCAGTACAGAATATGAATATTATGTATGGACTCGATGAGAATACAGGTTTAAATCTTGTCGCTCCATCATTCTAAGGAGGAAATCATGAAAGATATACTTGGTGGTGTTTGTGCACCAATAGGATTTAGCGCAAATGGTATTCATGCAGGAATGAGAAAGAATAAATCTAAGAAGGATTTATCTCTTATTGTGAGTGAAGAGTTATGTACAGCAGCTGCAACATATACACAAAATAAAGTAAAAGGTGCTCCTTTGACAGTTACAAAGCAGCATCTAAAGAATGGTCGTGCAAGAGCTATTATCTGTAACTCAGGTAATGCGAATACATGTAATTCAAATGGTATTGAGCTTGCCAATGAAGTATGTGCTTTAACTGCAAAGGAATTAGGTTTAAAGGAAGATGATATTATTGTCGCTTCTACTGGTGTTATTGGTCAGCCTATGTCTATTGATCCTTTTAAAGATCATATGAAAGAACTTGTAAAAGGGTTAAATGTAGATGGGTCTCATGATGCATGTTATGGAATCATGACAACTGATACACAGCCTAAAGAATATGCAGTAGAGTTTAAACTAGGTAATGTAAAATGTCATATTGGGGCTATCGCAAAGGGCTCTGGTATGATTCATCCAAATATGGCAACAATGCTTGCTTTTGTCACAAGTGATGTCGCTATTTCTAAAGAATGTCTAGAAGCAATGGTACATGAAGTTGTAGATGATACATTTAATATGGTCAGTGTTGATGGGGATACATCTACTAATGATATGTTATGTGTATTATCAAATGGTATGGCACAGAATAATAAGATTGTCTTAAAGGACCAGTCTTATAATGTTATGAAGGATGCGTTATATCATATCTGTGAACAATTATCTCGTGGTATTGCGAAAGATGGTGAAGGAGCAACTAAGCTTCTTACATGTAATGTCAAGAATGCGAAGACACTACAGGATGCCAAGATCGTCGCAAAGAGTGTTATCACTTCTACTTTATTTAAAGCAGCGATGTTTGGTAGAGATGCGAATTGGGGTCGTATCTTATGTGCTATTGGTTATTCTGATGCTGATCTAGACATCAATAAAGTATCCGTGACATTAGCTTCATCTGCAGGAGATATTCATGTTTGTGAGAAGGGCATGGGTGTTATCTTTGATGAAGACAAAGCATTAAAGGTCTTATCTGAAGATGAGATTGATATCAATATTGATTTAAATGATGGTATGTGGGATGCAACAGCATGGGGCTGTGATCTTACTTATGATTATGTGAAGATTAATGGGGAATATAGAACATAATGGAAGAAAGAGAAATATATCGAGCAAAAATCTTATCTGAAGCTGTTCCTTATTTACAGGAATATAATGGTAAGACAGTAGTAGTAAAATATGGTGGAAATGCGATGATCAATGAAGAATTGATGAACAATGTCATTTCTGATATATGTCTAATGACTTTAGTTGGTATTAATGTGGTATTGGTTCATGGTGGGGGCCCTGAAATCAATAAGGCATTAAAACGTTCTGGTATAGAATCAAAGTTTATTAATGGGTTACGTTATACTGATGAAGAAACAATTGATATTGTACAAGAAGTATTAGCCGGTAAAGTCAATAAAAATCTTGTAAAGCTAATAATGAATGGGGGAGGCCGTGCAGTAGGTCTTTGTGGTATTGACAATAAGTTATTAGAGGCGAAGAAGATTAAAGACGAATTAGGTTATGTAGGCACTGTTACACAGGTAAACAATGAAATCATTAAGGATGCAATCAAGAGTGGTTATATTCCAGTTATTGCATCTATCGCAATGGATGATGAAGGTAATAGTTATAATGTCAATGCAGATTATGCAGCAGCAGCTATTGCGGATAGTCTAGAAGCAGAAAACTTGATTGTAGTTAGTGATATTCCTGGTTTATTAAGAGATCCTCATGATGAAAAGACATTGATTCCAGAGGTATCTATTCAGGATGTAGAAAACTTAAAAGCAGAAGGTATTATTGCAGGAGGTATGATTCCTAAAGTGGATTGTATTACTCATGCATTAAAAGGCAATATGTCAAAAGCAGTCATTATTGATGGTCGTATTCCACATTCTATTCTTATTGAAATATTATCTAAGGATGGTAGTGGTACACTATTCACAAGATAACAGAGTTACATCTGTTATCTTTTTTTTGCCTCTAAAATAGTATATTATTAAAGATAAGGAAGGGTGAAACGATGAAAAGATTATTATGCTTATTATTATGTAGTATATTGTTTGTGGCATGTGGTACTACAAAAGAGACAAAAAAGAAAGATACTGCAGTAGTAGAGAAACAAAAGAAAAAGGAAGAGGAAGCTAAGAAATTAGAAGAACAAAGGAAAAAGGAAGAAGAAGCTAAGAAACTAGAGGAACAGAAAAAATTAGAAGAACAGAAAAAACTAGAAGAACAGAAAAAAGCTGAAGAACAGAAAAAACTAGAGGAACAGAAAAAATTAGAGGAACAGAAAAAAGCTGAAGAAGCTAAAAGACAGGAAGAAGTAAAAAGACAACAGGCACCTGTTGCGATAAATAATAATGTGGTTGCTATTGATGCAGGACATCAGGCGAGAGGTAATTCACAATTGGAACCTATTGGTCCTGGTGCTTCAACACAAAAGGCTAAGGTCGCAGGTGGAGCAACAGGAACTGCCACACGTATTCCTGAATACCAGACAACTCTTAATGTGAGTTTGAAACTAAGAGATGTATTACAGTCTAGAGGGTATAAGGTTGTTATGATTCGTACAACTAATGATGTAAATATTTCTAATAGAGAAAGAGCTGAAATGGCTAATAATGCAGGCGCTGGTGCTTTTATTAGATTACATTGTGATGGTATTGGTAATAGTGGTGTGACTGGTGCAAGTGTACAGGAACCAGCTAATGGAAATCCTTATATGAGTGCAGGTAATGTGTCTGCTTCACAATCTTTAGGAAGAACAGTACTGAATCATTATTGTAGTACAACAGGTATTAGAAATAGAGGAATGGCTGCACGTAATGATTTAAGTGGAATTAACTGGTGTAAGACACCTGTATGCTTACTTGAGATGGGATTCATTTCTAATAGTGATGAAGATAGAAAGTTAAATAACAGTGATTTCCAGCAGAAAATTGCGGAAGGTATTGCGAATGGTATTGATGCGTATTTTGGTCGATAATAATTGCATTTATGCCTATTAACTGTTTATAATGTTTTTTGATAAGGTTATCCTTAGAGGATAACCTTGAATTTTTGAGTATATTCCTATGCATTTAGTAGGAACTAGAGGTGAAATAATGGATAACATTAAAGCGATAGAACGTAGTATTATTACAAACTTTAGAAAACCTTTATGGCGTAGATTTATTAAGGGTATTCAGGATTATGAATTAATTGAACCTGGTGATAAGATTGCGGTATGTATTTCAGGTGGAAAGGATTCAATGCTTCTTGCAAAGTTATTACAGGAATTACAGAGACATGGTAAGTTTCATTTTGATTTAGAATTCATCTGTATGGATCCAGGCTATAATCCTGCCAATAGAAAACTGATTGAAGAGAATGCGGAAAAGCTAGGTATTCCTATTCAATTCTATGAGTCAGATATATTCAATGTCGTACATGGGATAGAAAAGAATCCATGTTATTTATGTGCAAGAATGCGTAGAGGGTTCTTATATAATAGAGCACAGGAATTAGGATGTAATAAGATTGCGTTAGGCCATCATTATTCTGATGTCATAGAAACAATATTAATGGGTATGATGTATGGGGCTCAGATCCAGACTATGATGCCTAAACTACATAGTAAGAACTTTAAAGGTATGGAATTAATTCGTCCTATGTATTTGATTCATGAAGAAGATATTATTGCCTGGGCTGAGAAGTTTAATTTAAAGTTCTTACAGTGTGCATGTCGTTTTACAGAAGAATCTGAAGCGCGTGGAGAAATTGAACATACATCTAAACGTGCAGAAACTAAGATGTTGATTAAGAAACTAAGAGAAATCAATCCTAAAGTAGAACAGAATATCTTTAAGAGTGTAGAGAATGTAAATCTTAAAACAATTATTGCATATACTGACTGGGATGAATCAAAGAAGAGTTTCTTAGATTTCTATAAGGAGGAAAGTATAAGTAACTGAATATATTGACCATTGTGATTAAATGTGCTCAAATATCTACAAAGAAGAGTGTTAAAATGAACACATCATAAACCAAAAGATTTTGACGAACTTTTAAGCGTACCTGTTAAGACATTATAACACTGGAATAGAGAAGAAACTTTATAGGAAAACCGAACTATAACTAATAGGCGTTATTACACTTATGATCAGTATGTACTAAATCAAGTTGTATTTTTAAGATTTTGTAATGCAAAGAGAATTATTGTAGAGCAGTGTATTGAAGGTTATGGAAACCGTGTAACGATTTATTAGATGAAGTAATGGAAAAAATCAAAGCCACAATTTGGATATCCACAAACTATAGGTTGGTGAAAATTAAATTTTATAAACGCCTATTAAACGGCGTTCTCGAAACCGAACCTAGTACATTGATTTTCTATTTGTTCTATAATTAGATTAGAAATCAGATGTAGATATATCCACATGTCAGACAAAGTATTAAGACCTAAGAAAGATTCTCTCTATCAGTTAACTCAGAATTGCCTATTCCAGCAGTATTGATAACTGTATTGAGTTCTTCAAATCGATGAAATGGTCTGGTGACAATTCAAATGACCGTTGCGGATGCTACTGCAGCATTAACTATTTTTAAAAGCTGCAAGCTTGATCCATACAAGCTTCTGTTAGGTGTTTTCCTTTTGTTTAATGAAAATAAAGGAATCAATGATAATATCACAGGGGGTATATCATTGATATTTCTGCTCCACATTTTTCTTAAATCGTTACCTGTAGATTATGGGTATTCAAAAACTGTAATAGTAACCAATAAAGATAGATTTATCAGATTGGGTTATGAGTGATTTGAACAGTTTTGTAAGAAGTTTAATACAACCATAGTGGTAGTAAACAAAGGATATTGTTTCAATACTCCATGTGTTTTCCTGCAGGCTGTATGGGCTTCGTAAGTATAAAAAACAGATAGAAAGGGATGAGGAAATTGCTGAAGAGCTTCAAGACGGAAATA
>ERZ838483.365-NODE-365-length-57504-cov-62.281711_pt1 | contig 57504 bp, 52 predicted proteins | sample MGYA00519939_ERZ838483 | MGnify/ENA primary metagenome ERZ838483 (study PRJEB31850, sample SAMEA3708836) | human gut metagenome | biome: human gut; feature: human-associated habitat; material: faeces | place: China | collected 2014 ...
CGGATTCGTGGTGGGTCGTGAGGGGGTCGAACCCTCGACCTTGGGATTAAGAGTCGTTAGGAAAATCTACACTATTCTACGTAATTTACAGTATAGCTTCTCAACTGCGGAAAACATGGAAGACTTGGCAAACACGAAGCAGGAATCTATCAAAAAACATGCGAATCGTTCGATTATCAAACACAGCATCGGAAAACCGGGAAATGTCGGAAAGACAGTACGTGCGCGACGATGCTGGCGCAATGGGCCTCCGTTGTGCGATTTGATGCGAATCAATAGCATAAAACCTGCAAGCAACACGACTTTTCAACATTGCTCAGTGGAGGTCTCCTGTGGGATGGCTTGAGGATGAGATTGGCCCTGGCATGGAGAAGTGTGTCTCGGCACCCACGCTTCGCAAGCGGGACGGAAGGTGGTGCGCAATCGTCCGCGTGAGGCGCGACGACGGCTCCTGGACGCAGAGGACCCGCGACACCGGCATCCCCTGTGGCGACGGCGACCTTCGGGCAAAGGCCGAGCGGAAGGCCCTGGAGTGGCACGATGCCATGCTCGTCGCCGCCACGCTCAACACCGCCCAGAGAGCAATCGACCTGAGGGAGCAGCGCGAGGCGTTGGGCGCCGAGGGCAGCTCCAAGCTCGTTATGCCGTTCAGCGAGTACGCCGAAGAGGTGCTCGACCTCATGCAGGCGTCCAAGGCCATACGCCCCGCGACCGTCCGGGGCTATCGGGGCGAGCTCCGCCACATGATCGCCCCAAGACTCGGCAACAAACGCGTGTACGAGATCAAGACCGCCGACATCGAGCACGTAATGGTGAGCCTCCTCGATGACGGCTACTCGACCTCGACAGTCCGGAAGTGCGTGAACCTCATGACTGCGGTCTTCCGTCGGGCGGTCGAGGTCGACGGGCTTGCCAAGTCACCGTGCTACGGCGTCAGGGCGCCCTCCCCCGCCCCGCCGCGGCAGAACGCGATGACGGAGGCAGGATGGTCCGCCCTCCTCGACCAGCTCGCCTCCATGAGGCAGACGCCGACGGTCTGCGCCGCAGAGCTTGCGCTGCTCCTCGGGCTCACGCGGGAAGAGACCTGCGCGCTCACATGGAGGGAATGGGATGCCGCCCGCAGCAAGGGCGCCCTCAAGGTGTCCATGGCAGTGGTCCAGGGCGAGCATGGCTACGACCTCGGCGAGCCGAAGACCACAGCCAGGGTACGGACCATCCCGCTCACGAAGACGGTGCTTGCCGTCGGAGAGGCGCGTCGCGCCGAGGCGGCAAGGGAATGGTCCGAACAGGGTGCGGGCGCTCCGCGGCCCTCTGACTACATGATCGGCCACCCCGACGGCACCTGGTTCTCCCCCGATGCTCTCACGCGCTCGTGGGCGACGCTCTGCTCCGCGAACGGTTGGGTCGGAGAGCTCGGCGAGCGGCTCACGTTCCACGACCTCAGACACTCCTTCGCGACGCGCCTCGTGGCAGCCGGAGCAGACGTCAAGTCGGCATCGAGGATCCTCGGGCACTCCACCCCCGTGACGACGCTCAAGGTCTACGCATCCGAGGACCAGGGCGCCAAGCGTGACGCAATGGACCGCATCGAGGGGAGCCTCTCCGGGTCCACCCCGGCGCCTGCCGCAGGGGATGCCCAGATTATCGATGCCTTTGCCCGGGCCCTCCGAACGGCAATGGGCGACATGGAGGGACGGGCGTGAGACTTGTGCCACCGAACCATTTGACACATGTGCATCTCTGACAACATGACACTTGAATATTAATCTAATGAGACATTAATCAATTGTGGCAATGTAGTATTATTATATAGTGGATTTATAGCTCTAAAGCGATGCATTCCACCAAATGGACTGGCGTGCACTAAATTGCAGCCGATTGCACTTTATTGCAGTCGGCTGCACTTTTATCATCCTTTGCTCTTCCTCAGACTTTTCTTGTGCCGGGGTACCGCAACTCCCCCGGCACCCCCGCCCTCAACCCCGTCATCCACAAGCGTCCTGCGATTGGCGCCGGATGACGGGTTTCTGCGGGGCTCGTCGCTCGGACGGGAGCGCCCAGCGCCCCCACGGCAGGAAGGAAGGGCACGCATGGGCGCAGAGGACCAGTCCGTAACGGCAGTGGTGCAGATTTCCAAGGAGATACTCGTCTCCTCGGGCGACATCATCCGCTACCTCCTCCAGCTCCTCCTCAACCGCCGTGCCGCAAAGGACGGACTGCTCGTCTCCGCCGCCAAGGGACTCGGCAAGGGCGTCTGCGCGCTCGGACGCGGCGTGCACGGCCTCTGGGAGGACAAGCACGTGATGAACGCCGACGGTAAGGGACTCGTCGGCGACGTCGACTGGCAGAAGGCCAACAGGGCCTGGGGCGACCGGATGATCGTGGGCCTCAAGAAGGACGCCTTCTCAGACCCTGAGCACATCGAGAAGCTACGCGAGGAGCTCAAGCACCGTGGCGTCGACTTCGCCATCTCCGATAGCCCGACGGGCGAGATGCAGCTCATGTACCGCATCCCCAACGAGGACCTCGTGGCACCTCTCATAAGCGACCTCCCTATCCTGTGGGGAGAAAAGAACGACGTCCCCACTGAGGACCAGGATGCGCGCAACGAGGCCATGGAGACCGCGGGCATCAACATCCCAGGGGCGAAGCCGGGCCACGAGAGTGTCCCCCAGGCCGTCGCCGAGGTCGAGGCGGAGCCAGCCAGCGCCTCGCAGGTCGCAAACATCCAGGGGATGGCAGCCAGAGGCGATGTCAGCCAGGAGGTGCTCGATCGAGCCGAGGGCGGGAAAATGACGGTCGGCGAGGCCCAGAGGCTCATACGCGCCAATGACAACCCCCGTCCCGAGTCCGTGGCCCCGGACATGCACCCGAGCCCCGAGGAGATGGCGCGCGCCGTCAAATCGGACCTCGAGCAGGAGCATGTCGGCGTAACGCCGACGGGCTCGACCCAGACGCAGACCGACGCGACCGTGATCCCCTTCGTCCCGCAGCAGGGCTCAGCGCGAGCCACGCAGCAGGCGCCGCACCCCCAGGCCGCCCCGGCTGCACAAACCGCCCCCAAGCCGGCACCTAGGCACCGCTAGCATGGTCAAGGACTCGACATACCTCCTGCTCTCAGCAGCGGGCACGCTCTCCGCTGCATGGGTCACGGACCGGGTGGCGGGCGCCGTCACCGCTGGCCTGGTGACGCTCTCCTCGCCCACGCTCGCATCCGAGCTCGCGCGGGTGGTCATGACGCCAGTGTGGGACCCGGCAGGCCAGCCAGCCGCCCTCATCGCTGGAGGCGCCGTGGCACTCGGTTGCATGTCGCACTCCACCAGCCGAGCCGAGACCGCCCTCAAGCGCGAGGTGCGCGGCAAGGAGTACGGTGACGCCAGGTGGGCGACTCCCGCCGAGTACGCCCAGTTCGCACACTCCGCCGAGGTGCGCTCGGTCATGGTCGAGCCGCCCCACGGAGTCGCGGCCACGCTCAGGGCGGCCCGCAAGGAGCCAGGAACGACCGTGAAATCGATCCTCGGGATGCCTGTCACGGTCAAGAGCCCGCGCCCCGCGTGGTGCCGCGAGATCGCCGACGACAACATCCTGCTCACGAGGACGGCGCGCCTCCAGGCCTCCGCCATCCCCAACCGCCTCATCGAGCGCAACAAGCACGTCTTCGTCGTGGGCGGCTCGGGCTCAGGCAAGACCTACAACTTCGTGGGGCCAAACCTCATGCAGCTCAACGGCTCCTACGTCGTGACCGACCCCAAGGGGCAGACGGCGCAGAGCTTCGCGCCCTTCCTCGCCCAGAACGGCTATCGCGTCCTCGTCGTGGACATCAAGCCAGACGAGATACGCTACTCGAACCACTACAACCCATTCGCCTACCTCACGAACGCGACCTCGGTGCTCGTGCTTGTGAACCTCCTCATCGAGAACACGACGGGCAACAACGCCCAGTCTTCCTCCAACTCGGACTTCTTCGTGAAGGCGGAGAGCCAGGTCTTCTCATTCGCCTTCGGCTACGTGCACTACTTCTATCGCAACCAGCCCGAGTACCAGACCTTCGACACAGCCATGCAGCTCATAAAGCTCGCCAAGGAGGGCGCCGAGCGCGGCGGCCCTTCGGTGCTGGACCGTCTCATCCTGGGTCGCAGCGACAAGAAGGGCGGACCCTCCAAGGCACCCTCCTACCTCGAGTACCTCATCGGCAAGTACGGCAGCGAGGAGGCGGCGCGCGCCTCGGAAGAGTGGTTCGTGATCGACAACTACCGCGGCTTCAAGTCCACGGCCGGCTCGCCCGAGACCGAGGCCTCGATCCTCGCGTCGTGCAACGTCCGCATGTCCAAGTTCTCCGTCGATGACGTCAAGTCCTTCTTCTCCACCGACGAGCTCGACCTGGGGTCCATCGGCAAGCGCCCGACGGCCCTGTTCCTCGTGATGCCGGACACGGACTCGACCTTCAACTTCATCCTCGCGATGCTCCTCTACCAGCTCTTCGACCTCAACGTCCAGGTGGCAGACCACTCCCCCGGCGGCCATTGCGACATCCCCATCAACTGCTACCTGGACGAGGTCGCCAACATCGGCAAGATCCCCGACCTCGACAAGAAGATGGCGACGCTCCGCTCCCGCTGGATCAACATGTGCCCCATCATCCAGCAGTTCGACCAGCTCAACCGCTGGTACAAGGACACCGAGTCGTCCATCGTCGGAAACTGCGACACGCTCGTCTACCTGGGACGCTCGGACCTGGAGACGAACAAGAAGTTCTCGGAGATGTGCGGCAAGAGGACCATCCCCGTAGAGTCCCGCTCGGTCTCGAAGGGCGCCCACGGCTCAGTCTCGGTGCAGACGTCCTGGAAGGAGCAGGACCTCCTCTCGGCCTCTGACATGCAGTCGAACCCCGACGCCTTCCCCGGTGACGAGTGCCTGGTCTTCATCAAGAACGCGCGTCCCATCAAGGACAAGAAGTACACCACCTTCGAGCACCCCCGTTATGCGGAGCTCATGGCGGCGGGAACCATGAACATAGCCGACTGGGGCGCCCACCTCGAGCTCGTAAGGGCATCGTCCGCAACGGGGTCGCTCCACGCGACCCAGGCAGGGTTGGGCACCGTCGCGACCATCACCGACACGGTGAGGCACAGGGGACTCGTCCCCGGGCGCACCTACACGGTCCGAGTCGAGCCCATGCTCGTCCACGGAGACTCCGAGCCCGTCCCGCTCGCCCTCGAGGACGGCTCGACATCTGCCGAGGTCGCATTCGTCCCCGAGGCCCCCGCGGGCTCCGTCGACGTGCCGATGGTCCCCGCCGAGCCCATCCCCTCCGGCTCATACGTGAAGGCGCGGGAGACCGTCCTGCAGGACGGCGAGGTGTGGTGCACGCACGCGGGCTCCTTCGGCGACGGCGAGGTGCGCTTTCCCGCCATCATCGCAAGGACGCCCACGCCGGTCGCGGGACGTCCCACACTGAGGCCATCGCGCGACTGGCGACACGTCGTCGCGACGTTCGTGCCCACAGGCCTCGCGCCATCGCGCCTCTGCACACTCGCGGCCACGCTCGAGGAGCGCAGCGACAGGGGCTGGGTTCCCGTCGCGACGCAGACGGTTGCGTTCGACTCCGAGGGGGGCTCGGTCCCCGTCGAGGTCACCTTCGACCACGTCCCGGGCAACGCCGACGTGAGGGCGCGAGCGGAGGTGTCAGTCGGCGCCACGACGGCGGAGGTGGATGGCGACAGCCTCAAGGTCAGCAACTGGACCGCCCTCGCGCTCCTGACACCCCTCATCGGATACGTCGTGAGGGTCGTCTTCGAGGTCCTCGAAGACGACGGGACCGTTGCCAGGGACCCCGGGGCGATCCGCGTCGAGCATCGTTTCCTGGGAGGCGTGGGCCACGGGCTCGCGCAGGTCCCGACCAGCGCGAGCTTCCCCCTGGCGGCACTCCGCGGCAGGCGCGTGCGCGCCACCGAGGAGCTCTGCGCCCAGTTCGTCCCGGAGCCCTCCCTCTCGCGCACGTCGATCGGTGACGGGACCGACGCGATCCGCGTTCCGACGGACTGGGACGGAGTGGCGCCAGTGCGCGTCGGCGACGCGATCCTGGACGCACATGGCGTCACGGTCGCGGTCCCGCCTGCGGACCCCACGGGCAGGTGCGGCACCCGCGTGACCCTCTCAGTGCACGTGCGGAACATCGACGGCACCGACCTGGGGTCGATAGCGAACGAGTCGGCGACCGCGGACCCGGGAGAGGCGGTCAAGGTCACAGCCTCGATCGACGCCGCGGCGGTCAGGGGGACGCAGCTCGTGCCCTTCGTGACCGTCGAGAGGGCGGGCGTGCCCATAGCCACCCGCTCCGACCCCGACAGCCCCACGAGCATCGTGGGCATCCCGGACAAGGGCACCACGGCAGCAGGGCAGACGCCCGCAGCCTAGTTATGGCGACAGCCAACGGACCGAAAGGAATCAAATGGCCGACATCAGCAACATCATGAACCTGCTCTGGGAGTTCTGTAAGTGGGGCGGGGGCATCATCGCCGCCTTCGGCGTCTTCCGCTGGATAATGCACGGCCGCTCCCGCGACGCCGCGGAGCAGGCGGATGACATCTGGGTCATCGCGGCAGGCGCCGCCCTCGTCGTGATCGGCACCGCCGCCCCGGCCCTCTTCCCCTTCCCGAGCATGTGATGATTGCCTCCGCAACGGACATTCGCGTGCGGATCGCGGCCGTGGCCCTCGCGGCCATGGTTGCGCTCTGCGCCCTGGCGGCGCCGACGAGGGCATACGCCAAGCTCGCGAGCGAGGACGACTGGCAGCAGAACGTCGACTCACGTGAGGAGGGCGACCCGGACGGTGACTCGTGGGACGACTACGAGCTTGGTGGCGAGCATAAGCCGGGATTCGACCCCCTCAACCCCATGCCCCTCGTTACCTACACCGTCTACAGCTGGCTTGAGGGGATGGCTGGCACGCTCACCAACGTCTCTAACGACGTCTGGGGGGCGCTCGACAGCGTAGGCACGCTCGACAGCGACTACGCACCCAGCACGGATAGTCCCTATCGGTCCATATACAACGTCGCGACGCGGGTCCAGAGGGACGTGGTCAACAAGGTAGCCCTTGGCTTCCTCGGCATCTTCCTCGCCCTCTCGCTCCTCGAGTTCGCCCGCGAGACGGGGACGTCGCCGCGCTATGGCATCGCCCAGTTCTCGGGCTTCCTCTGGATCTGCGCGAAGTTCGCGGTCATGATCCAGCTCATCAACCACCTGGACATGCTCTGCGGGGCAATCTTCAACGTCTTCGCATGGGTGGCGAGGCAGACGGGCTCCGTCATATCCGGGCTCCTGCCAGCCAACGCCGAGACGTTCGGCGGCTTCATGATCTCGATGCAGAAGACCACGTACAGCCAGGCCGGCGTGGCATTCGTCTATGTGCTCCTCGCCCTCGTCATCGTCGCGATCGTGTTCATCACCCTCGTGCGCGTAATCTCCATCTCGGTCATCCGCCTCATCGAGGTCTACCTCATGAGCGCCTTCGCGGGCTTCCCGCTCGTCCTCGCGACCACCAAGAGGACCAGGGACTCCGCCATCCGCTACTTCAAGTCGTATGCGGGGGCGTGCCTCCAGGCGGCGGTGCTGCTCGTGCTCATCGCGTGCTCCGGCCTCGTGATGGCCGCCTGCACGGCGATATTCACGGCGGGCGACCTCGAGGGTGTGAGCGGCGCCGTCGTCGGCGCGATCGCCCCCGTCGCCGGGTGCCTCGCCATCCAGGCGATGGTAGGCCAGTCAAGGCAGTTCGCGGACAGGATTATGGGGGCATAGCGTGATCGAGATCATCCTGCGTGACGACATAGGCGCCTACGAGCCGAAGCCACTGTTCGGCTTCACGTACCGCCAGGTGGCGACCGTGGTCGTAGCCGGCGCCGCCTCCGTCGCCATCGGCCTCGCGAGCTGGGCCCTCGCGGCAAACGACACGCTCACGGCGCTCCTCGTCGTGGGAGTAGGCGCCGGCGTCGGCTTCATCGGCATGGGCCGCGTGGACGGCCTCCGCTCCGACCAGTGGCTCCGCATCTGGTGGGAGGACCAGAAGTGGCCGAGGGTCACCCTGCTCTCCCCGGTCACGCTCTCCAGCGGGCGCGAGAGAGCCGAGGCGCGCTCCAAGCCGCGGCCCCCAAGGCGCGAGCGCCGCCGCCAGATGGCGCGGCGTCGCGCGGCGATGGCCGCGACCGAGATCTCACCCGACCAGCTCATCGAGGAGGACTGATGGAAGACAGGACAGCGGCAGCGAAGGGAGCAGGCCTCGACAGGGGCGAGACCGCCCGCGTCGCCAGGGACAAGCGCAGGCGCGCCAAGAAGATGGCCAAGGCCGCCAAGAGGGCTGAGCGCAACCGCGAGAAGAGACGTGACAAGGGCAAGGGGCGAGGACGCAGGATGCCCGCCGAGAGCTTCCCCGGTGCGCTCGTGCTGAGGAACACGCGATCCTCCCAGGACGCGCTCGGCTACGAGAAGCTCTTCGAGGACGGCCTCGTGCTGGTCGAGGAGGGCGTGTGGTCCCGCGCCATCGAGTTCGACGACATCAACTTCCAGACGGCCCGCGACGACACCCAGCACCAGACCTTCGAGCGCTGGCGCGCGATGTGGGCCCAGATCGACCCCGGAATCAAGGTACAGCTCAAGATCGTCTGCCACGTCGTGGACCGCGAGCGCTTCGTCTCCGAGATGACGCTACCCATGGTCGAGGGCGACGACATCGGCAACCCCTTCCGGCGCGAGCTCAACTCCATCATCGAGCGTCAGGTCACGGCCACGAGGCAGAACGTCGAGAGGCGCCGCCTCCTCGTCCTCACCTGCCACGCCGACGACGCCGCCGAGGCCACGGCGACCATCGCGCACGCGATAGAGTCGGTGACGCGCGCCCTCATGGGCATGGGCGTGACCGGCACGCACGTCCTCTCGGGAGACGAGCTCCTGGACCTCATCGACTCGCTCACGAACCCCGAGGACGAGCGCGGCCAGGCATGCTTCGACCAGCTGCGCTCCCGCGACGCCCGCGGCCGCACCGCGGTCGAGCTCGGCTACACGACGCGCGACCTCGTTGCGCCCCCGGACATCACGCGCCCGGACCCGCGGCACATCTCGTGGGGGAACTGCCACGGCCAGGCGCTCTACGTGAGCTCGTGGGGCAACACTTGCCGCACAAACATGCTCTCGGCGCTCGCGGAGCTCCCCGTGACGCAGGTCATCACCGTGGACGTGCGTCCCTGGGACCCCGCAAACGCGATCGACCTCGTGGAGTCGATCAACACCGACCTCAAGGCGCAGAGGACCGAGTACATCCTCGACCACAGCCAGACCATGTACGTGACGGACGAGATGCTGCCGACGCCGCTGCAGGACGCGCTCGCCTCTGTGCGCGCGACCCGCGACGACCTCGTGAACGGCGACGAGCTGCTCTTCACCATCGGCATTTCCATCCTCACCTGGGCAGCAGACGACGAGGGCTGCGAGCGCTCGGCGAAGCTCATCTCCGGCACGCTGCAACGCTACGGCTACAGGGTCTCCCCGCTCGCCACGCTGCAGGGGCAGGGCTTCGCCGCGGCCATGCCCACCGGACGCTACGACATCCCCTACACGCGGACCATCACATCCTCTCCGCTCGCCGCCCTCGTGCCCTTCTCGAGCGTCGAGATCCTCGAGAAGGGAGGCATGTACATGGGGCAGAACATCCTCTCGAAGAACTTCATCTTCTGCGACCGCGCGCACATGACGGCGCCGAACGGGTTCATCCTGGGCCAGCTCGGGCGCGGCAAGTCGGTCGCAGCCAAGAGCATGGTCCTGTGGACGAGGCTGCTCTCCCCGGACTCGGACATCGTGATCATCGACCCCGAGAACGAGTACCGCCCGCTGGTCGAGGCCCTGGGTGGCCACATGGTCAAGGTAGGCGCGGGCTCCACCACGTACTTCAACCCCCTCGACCTCGCAATCGAGGGAACCGACCCCGAGGACGGGCCGCTCGAGCTCAAGACCGACATGGTCATATCCGCGGTGATCATGATGGCCAAGAACGTCTCTGAGCTGCAGAAGTCGGTCGTGGACCGCTGCGTGAAGCTGATTTACGCGAAGTACCTCGAGACCCACGACCCCGCCGACCAACCCGTGCTCTCCGACCTCTACGAGGCCCTGAGGGATCAGCCCGAGGCCGAGGCGGCGGAGCTCGCAACGACGATCGAGCGCTACATCCTCGGGCAGGCGGCCCTCTTCAACCACCGGACCAACGTCGAGGTCGGCCCCGACCAGCACCTCGTGTGCTTCGACATCCGCGACAACGGCGAGAACATAAAGCCCCTGGTGGAACTCTTCGTGCTCGACTACGTCTGGCAGCGCGTCGTCCGCAACCGCGCGCTCGGGAGGCGGACCTGGATCTTCATCGACGAGATTCACCTGCTCTTCGACTCTGAGTACTCGATCCGCTTCTTCGACTCCATCTGGTCGCGCTCGAGGAAGTACGGCGCGATCCCGACGGGCATCACGCAGAACGCGGAGCGCCTCCTCGAGAACCCGCACACCAGGAAGATGCTCTCCAACTCCGACTTCCTCGTCCTCCTGGGCCAGGCGTCCACCGACGCCGCGACCATCGGCCAGGAGCGCCAGCTCTCCGACGAGCAGGTATCCTTCCTCGAGCGCGCGACGCCGGGGTCCGGCCTCATCTGCGCCGGGGGCAAGGTCGTCGAGTTCACGAACGTGATCCCCGAGGACACCCAGGTCTTCCGCCTGTTCAACACGCGCCCGGGCGAGGGCCCGGCGACGGGGGCGTAGCATGTCGGGTTCCACGAGGCTCACCAAGGTACGCTACGACGGGGCGAAGGCCCTGACGAAGGCCCCGCACGCCTCGCCCCTCGAGGTAACGGGGTCATACGTCCCCACCGGCAGGCTCGCCGAGACGCGCCTGGAGGTGAGGGGCCAGGTCGCCAAGGTGGCTTCCGACAAGGTCGCGGAACTCAAGGCGACAGCCCCCCATGCCATCGCCTCGGGTGCCAGGCGCTCGGCGCGCACTGCCGTCCGCACCCCGCTCGCGCTGACGCGCGCGACCGGCACCACGGTACGCTCCGAGGCGGGGGCCTCCGCCAACGCGACCGAGGCCTCCGTCAACGCCTCCCTCGACCGCACGGAGGCGGCGATGTCGCCCGAGGCGGCGCGCGGCTATGCGAGGACCCTCAGGTCCCTCTGGAACCACCTCCCCGCCCAGCGCGCAAGGGCGGTCCAGGACAAGCTTGATGCGAAGTCCATCAAGGCCTTCTCAAAGGCCTCGTCGCAGGCGGCGGCCTCCCAGCGCGCCATGGCGCGCGCGGGGGCGCTCGTGATAGACGGCGTGAGCGAGACGAACCCCGTGGTCTCGCACGAGGCGAGGCACGCCAAGAGGCTCTGGCTGCGCTCCAGGAGGGGCATGGCGAAGGCCCAGGCGTACGCGGGGCACGGCAAGGGGCTGCGCGCCACCGTCTCACGCCTGCGCCTCGGCTGGGCTGACGTGAGGCGCAAGGCCTTCGGCTGGCGCGGCGTTGCCGTAGCCGCCCTCGCCGCCCTCGTCCTCTCCCTCGGCTCCTTCGCCATCCAGGGCGTCCCGACGCTGGTGGCGGGCCTCGCGGGCGGGTCGAACTCCTCCGACTCGCTTGACGGGGTGGAGACGGCCGTGGCCTCGTGGCTGCGCACGGCCGGATACAGCGACGTCCAGATAGCGGCCATCTGCGGCAACCTCTTCGCGGAGTCGGGCGGCGACCCCACGGCATATGCGGTCAACGACGGGCTCTCCTGGCCCTACGACCGCGCATACGGTCTCTACCAGTTCACCGACTGCGGCTCGTCGTCGACGAATCTCGCGAGCTCGAACATGACCGCGTTCTTCCAGTGGTGCGAGGACAACGGCAAGTCGCGCGACTCGGTCGTCGCGCAGACCGAGTACGCCTTCCGCGACCTCAGGTCGGACTGGATCACACGCAACCACACGAGCGGCTACTACTCCGGCGTCGTCCCCGAGTACAGGAACCGTGACGTGAGCTGGGAGAGCTGGCAGACGACCGACGACGTGCGCTTTGCGACCTACATGTTCCAGGCCTGCTACGAGAGGGGTGCGGCGGCCTACCTCCACATGGACAAGCGCTACGCCGAGGCGCAGCGCGTATACGCGGCCCTGAAGGCCGGTGCCTCGCTCGACGGCGGGTCCTCGCAGTCCTACGCGGACGCGAGCGCGGCCGGTCGCGCCATAGCGGACGCCGCGAGGAGGACCGGGGCGACCGGAAGAGGCTACTGCGCGGCATGGGTCACGTCGGTCATGGCGAAGGCGGGCGTCTCGGTCGGCGGCAACGCCTGCGACATGTACTACGCGTACTGCACAAGCACTGACAGGGCGGCCCTCAAGGTAGGCATGATCGTCGCCGTCCCGAAGGTGATACCCAACGGGACGGCCCTCAGCAGGGCCTATGGCCACGTCGGCATCTACGTCGGCGACGGCATGGTCATGCACTCGACCGAGGGCAGCGTCCACACGGACACGCTGGATAACTGGCTGGGCATCTATGCCCGGGGAGCGACGGCCAAGTGGGGCTTCCCCACGGGGGTCGAGTAGGGAGTAGAGATGGGATCTGGTTGGCAGGAACCGAACGACGACGGTCGCAGCAAGGCCATGCTTGCCGTCGCTGTGATCGTCGCGACGATAGTGATCGGCATCGTGGTGGACGTGGCACTCGGCAGGAACGGCACGCAGGAACCCGCCCCGGTCGAGCCCCAGGAGACCGAGACGGCCTCCGAGCCCGCCCGAGAGGACTCGGGCGCGGACGAGGCCGAGCAGGAGGGCGACTCCGTCGACAGTGCCGGCGCCGACAGCATCAGGCTCTCGGGCATCACGCTCACCCATGCGTCCAGGCTCTCAGGTATCTCAGGCAGCACCAGGGCATCCCTCGCACGAGCCCTTGCCATGTGGGCTGCCTCCGAGGGCGTCAGCCTCGACGAGGCGGACGTGACCGGTGACGCCACGGAGGACCAGCAGGGGGCGAAGGCCTCGCTTGAGGCGGAGGGAAAGTCACTCGAACTCACCTTCGACGGCACCGCCTGGACCGTCTATGACGGCACGAGCTACGTCACCGTCAGCGCAACCGAGAGCGAGGGAGCGCCCTCGGCGGCAGCCGCCCCCGTCCCCGTGGCAATTGACGATGCCGACGCGCTCGTCAGGCTCGTCGGCACGGATGCGGCTGGCAAGCTTCCCGCCGCTTGGTCGGACTTCGCGGCCGCAAACGGGATCGACGCGGCGGGCGCCACCGTCACGGGAGGCTACCCCACGCCGGACGCCACCCAGATTCTCTTCACCGTGACCGACTCGTCGGGAACGGCCCATCAGGGCACCTACGCGACCGACTCCGGCGAGATCAGCATCACCGACGCAGCCCAAGGGGGCGAGTGAGCAGCATGAGCGAGGCCAACCGCGCTGACGAGGCGCGCGCCTGGGCACTCGCGCACAGGGACTCCGTCCTGGCCGACCTCGACGCCGTCCCCTCGGAGCTCGTCGTCTGCGCGGTCGTGCCCGAACGCGTGCGAGAGGTCGCCCGCCAGGCGGGGCTCCCCTGCCCGGACGCTGCCACGGCAGCGCACTGCGCGCATGCGGCCGCGGCCTGGGCGAGGGGCGCACTTGCCAAGGACGGCTCGCTCGCGCTCGGCGTGGACGAGTCCGTTCGCACCCTGCTCGCCCGCGCCGCCGACGCGCCGTTTGACATCGAGGACACGCAATCCCGCACGCATGGGGCCCCGCAGGACCTTGCCCGGTCACTGGGGGCAGGGCGCGACGGCATGGCAAGGGGAAGAGACATGGCCCCGAGGAGGTAGGCGATGGAGCAAGTCAGCCTAGAGGATCGGCAGGTCTTCGACCGCGCCGCTGCGCGGCTGGTCCTCGCGTGGTCGAGGAGCGGCCTCACCATCAATGAGGTCTCCGAGCTCTCCGGCATCGGTCGCTCGACCATCTACCGCTACCTCACGGGCCAGCGCTTCGTGTCCTCCTACGCCCTAATGCACCTCTGCCCCATCCTGCACGTCTCCTCCGACTGGATCCTGGGCATCGAGGGGGATACCCTCGGTGCGCCACCACCTGGATCGCCCCTCGCGAGCGTGGTGGGCCATGGCTGAGGACCTGGTCGCCCTTCATCTCCCCGACGGCTCGGTCGAGCTCGTGCTCGCACGCGTGGCGGACGCCTTCGCCCGCCTCGACTCCATGGACGCCGACGCGCTGGGCTCCGAGTCCGCTATCGCACGGACTGTGTGGACAAGGCTCGTCTACGGGCAGCCGGACCCCCTTCCCCCCGTCGGGCGGGCGGGCACGCTGCTTGCGATGGCGAGGTCGGGGGACACGTCGCGCGCGGAGGCGGCATACTCGCTTGCCGCCTCGTATGACCTCCTCGAGCGCGCAGTGGCGGAGGTGGCGTTGCGCGACGCCTTCTTCTGGCCCCACTGCGCCAAGGAGTCTGACCCCTCGCTCGTGCGCGGCCTCGTCTATGACCTCGACGCGCACCTGAACAGCCCGCGCCCCGTCGACTTCGCCGCCGCCACCTGCGCCGAAGCGACTATGCTCGCCCGTCTCGGGCACCCGGAGGAGGCGAGGTCCTACCTCGACACCCTCGCGGAGGCGCTTGGGACGGACATGTCGTGGGCATGGGGCGAAGCGGAGCTTCGGAAGGCAGACGCCGCCCCCGCCGAGGAGCCGGCAATCGGGCAGGCCGAGCGGGTGGGGCGCCTCTCGCAGACGCCGAGGCGGCCACGGCGGGCGTGACCCGGTGTGGCGATACAATGTCGCATTGCCATACCGTCGGCATCTATGGCCCGTTGGCCCGGGCCGGGAGGGACTTCGCAGGATGGACAGGGTGAGGATCGCTACGACCGTGAGGCCCGAGACGAGGCAGAGGATCTACTCGCTCATGGAGCGCAACCCCAGGACCCTCACGACCGTGGGCGAGACCATCGACTACCTTGTCACACTGGAGACCCATGACGCCAGAGACACGATGAGGGCTCGCGCGCAAGGCGAGGCCGACCCCGACGAAGGCCACCAATCCGGTATGGCGCAACCGACCCCCGACGACTAGCCAGGCACGCCACCCCCACAACCCAGCGCACCACCCGTCAAGGCATCCGTCCCAAGACGAGAGAGTCCCGCTCGCGTTCCGACTTCCCCCGGAGGCCGTCGGGGTGATGCTTGGGAAGTGCGGCTCCACCGAAAGTCGGGCCGCCTCCGTCCGCGCTGAGCGAAATTCGAGTCACCCAGGGCAATTGTGTCCCCCTGTCCCAGTCCCAATTTGGCACACGGTCTCCGCGACGCCATCCACACCCACATGATTCCGTGTAATACCACGGCATGTGAGAGTGGAGGCATCGATGGAGGATGGCACGGAGGCCCTTGTGGCCGTCAAGGCGAGCTCCGAGGAGCTGCGGCTCTTCGGCGTGTCCAAGCGCGGGGACGCATACGACTGGTCCGAGTACACGAGGGACCCCACGAACGGCTGGGCCGTCAGCTCGGCGGGCACGCTGCCCGCAGATGGAGACGTCGGTGCCGTGTCCATCGTGACCAGGGTCCTCGAGGGGCACTCCGGCATGGTCTCGTGCCTCCTCGTGGACCCCGCCACGAGGCGCGCCATCACGGGGCCCCACGAGGCATACGCCCTCTGCCACCTGCTCGACCGGATGCCGGCAGGCACCCGCGACTGGGACCTCGCAACCGAGCTACCGGAAGGCGTCGACGCCCCCGCGGACGCCATGGCCATGACCGACGTGCGCCGCTGCCTCGCCGAGCTCGAGGCCACGGCATTGCGCAATCCCACCACCGCACGGCAGGAGGCTACGGTCCGCGCGGTCACGCTCGCCCTCGTCCGCTCCCCCGAGGGGAGGTGGCTCGCCTCCGCCGCCGTCGAGGGCCCGGACGGCGAGGACGCCGTCGCATGGTCCGACGGAGAGGGAGGCCTCACCGCCGAGCCCAGACCGCTCGGGGACCGCGACGACGCCCTGCGCGCCCTCGACGCCTCCCTGGAAGGCGGACTCCCCCAGAGCCTCCTCATGCTCCTCCTCGCCCGCGAGGAGGAAGAGGAGATCGAAACCGACGAGCACGAGCGCACGACCGACCAGGAGGATCGCCCCCGCGAGGGACCCCGCCAGAGGCACCAGGAAGCAAGGTAGGGAGAAGAAGACTGAGAAGGGATACGGCATGGACAAGAGGCAATACCGGATGGCAGCCGACTGGGCGGCGAGCGCCTATGAGGCGTGGAGGGACCTGGGGGCACTCGGGACGTTCCGCGACTGGGTGAGCGATGGCGTCGGGGTCCCGGCGCCGCCCAACCCCTACGACTACTACACGGCAGACGGCACGCAGGTTGGCTACGCGACCGACCCAGAGATCCTCGCCGGGGAGTACGGCTGCGACCTCCCCACCCTCGAGCGCGCCATCGCCGAGGTGCAGCCGGGCGTGCCCCCTGAGCTCCGCCTGGACGCGAGCGACCTCGCCGACGAGTGGATGGAGAAGTTCAACGACTACCTCATGAGTGGCGGCTGCGACCTCCTCGACGACTCCCGCTGCGAGGCGGCGGACTCCCTCGGCCTCGCCGGCCTGGGGGACGCCGTGGAGCGAATCCAGGCCGAGGACAGGAACGCCCGCCAGACACCTGCCGGACCGAGGCTCTAGGCCAAGAGGCGTCACCCCCGTGCCGGGAAAAGGATAGAGAATCCCCTCTCCCACCAACGCGCGACCGTCATTGTGGTATTGTAACAGTATGGACATTACTACCAAGGCGGAGAGGCGGCAGGACATGGCGGGAAGGATATACGTCGAGGGCAACGAGCTCGTTCTGACGATGATGGAGGACGACGTGCGAACCGTCCCCCTGCACACCGAGCCGGATTACGTGGGCGAGTTCGACTCGCCCGAGGACGCCAGCCGTGCAGCGGAGGGATGGCTCTCGGCACAGGGCGCCGCCGAGCCGTTCCGGACCCCTGGCGGGGACCTCGTCTCGATCTCCTACCACTGCGCCACAATGTGGGAGGACGTGCTCGACGACGACGGCGAGCCGCTCGAACCCACCGCAGTTGGCTATATCGATGACCTCACGGACGACCTCCGAGCCATCTGGGACCATCACGTGTCGGAGGTCAAGAGACTCTACAACGGGGACTGGGACGACCTCGACGACTGCGAGGACGGCCGCCTCGGATGCCGCCACACGTTTGGCCTCGGTGCCTAGGGGTTGGGGAGAGACATGAGAGACTGGCTGTTCGGGATACTCGCCGCCATCTTCTATGCAGTCACCGGCTTCATGGACTGGCTCGTGGCAGAGCATCCGATCCTGGCGGTGCTGCTCTTCTTCACCGTCATAGCGCTCCTCATAAAGCTCGCCATTACCATCGTCGCGGGCGGCATCGCGCTCGTGATCGCCCTGCCCGTGCTCGCGCTCCGCGCCTTGGGCGCCCTGCTTGCCGGACTCTGGCACCTCCTTGGCGACACGCTGCCCTACGCCAGGGGCCAGGTCACGCTGAGCGCCGTGGGCGCGGTCGCCGCCTGGGCCGCCGTGGCCGTGACGGGCACGGGGCCCTGGCCCGCCGCCCTCGCGACGGCGGCGCTCGCGGCCGGAGTCGTATGGCGGATCCGCGCGCACAAGGGCAAGGAGGCTGCGGCTGCCGCCAAGCACGCCGAGCTCGAGGCGGCCCTGGAGACCTTGCACTCCGCCGTCGAGGTGACGCCAGCGAACTGCCGCCACAAGGCGGAGATGGAGTGGATAAAGCAGAGGTACGTCGAGCTCGGCTACGAGCCGTGGCTCGCTGCCAAGATGGCCTCGCGCTACGGGACCGACCTCCAGGCGGAGGAGGACGCGGCACAGGGGGCCTAGCGCCATCGCGTCAGGCCGGCGTGGCATCATCGCCAACGCCACATCGAAAAGAGTCATACGAGAGCGAAAGGAGAGGCAATGGACGACGAGAGGGAAGACGGGCCGACCCAGCCCGACGAGACCAGGGTGATCCCAGGGGCAGAGGAGTCGCCGGAGCCCGAGGAGGGCATGGCGAGCGAAGGGGGCACGGCCAGCCCCGATGGTGACGGGCAGGGATCGCGCCGTCGTCGAGGGGTCGCCGTGGGCGTCGCCGCTGCTGCCGTGGCGGTGGGTCTAGGGGTCGCGCTCGCGCTGGGCTCAGGCCAGCCGGCACCCGAGACGCCCGAGCCTGCCGCCGAGGCGGCACCTACGGCGCAGCAGGCGACGGAGGAGGAACCCGCCGACCTCGACGAGGCGGGCGTGGAGGGTGTCGTGGAGTCCGACCTCGCATACGCCGGCGAGGACGTCACCGCCGAGGCTGGGACCGCGGAGGTCACGGCGGCGGACGGCCACGTGATGGTCACCCAGAGGACCGACGACGATGCGGAGGCGAGGGTCGAGGCATCGGTGAAGAGGGCCGCGGCGACCATGTCCGCGCTAGCCAACAGGACCGTTGGCGGCACCGAGGTCTCGGACGTGACCTGGGTCATGTGCGACCCCGAGGGCGCGCCCAAGGCCGCCGTCCGCGTGACGCCGGAATCCCCGTCCGTCGCGACCGCGGGGGGCGCGTCGGCCGACCAGTCAGTCGCCGAAGCGCTCGCGGGCACCGACGGGTGGGCAATCTCGACGGACACCCACGACGCGCTCCCCGACTCGGGCTCCATCCCGCAGACGGGCGGCACTGCCCCCACCGCCCCGGACGGCTCCGCCGTCGCCGTGGACACCACGCCCGTCGGCTCCGACGGCGAGACCGACGACGCCGCGGCCACGGGTGACCCCGCCGGCAATGCCAACTCCCCCTCCCAGGGCGGATCCACCTCGCAGGGCAACGCCGAGACGACTGGTGGCAGCCCCTCCGGGGACAGCACCCCTGCGCCTTCCGGCAAATCGGAAGCGAGTTCCGGGTCCCAATCGCAGCCGACGCACACGCACACCTGGGAGCCCGTCTACCAGAGCACCTGGGTCCAGGACTCGGCCGCGTGGGACGAGCCCGTGTACTCGACCGTGGTTAAGTACAGATGCTCGGTCTGCGGAAAGACCTTCGACTCCCTCGCCGAGCTCGAAGAGCATGGCGATTCAGTCCACCCGGAGTTCTATTCTTACAGCACCAAGGCGGTCCAGGTCCAGACCGGCACCACGCACCACGACGCGACCGGCCACTACGAGCAGGTCGTCGTGGGCTACCGCTGCACCGGCTGCGGCGCGACCAAGTAGGGTGACGGCGCGCGGGACCCAACTTCCAGAACTTCACTTCGAGGCCCCTCCCCGGTCGACCGGGGAGGGGCCTTTCTCTCGCGCAGAAAAAATCCGTCCCACTTTGGCACACGCCCCTGGCGCCGGTGGTACTCGCGCTACCGTCCAAGGCAAGTCCAACCTTACTGAAGGGAGCTTTGGATGAAACGGAACAGAGGGCCCAAGCGGCCCCCACGCAGGAATCGGGAGGGGCTGGGGACGCGCCTCAGGGCGCTTGCACTCTCGGCACTCCTCGTCGCGAGCCAGGTGCTCGGCCTATTCGGGTCCGCCCTAGGGCCGGAAACCGCCTACGCCGCAACCCCCGTCCCTGACTCTGTAACCATCTCGTCGGTCGAGGCCTACTCCCCGGGCGTGGGAATGTTCCCGAGCCACAAGTTCGTCAGCGACACCGGTGTCGTCACCTATTGCGCCGACTGCAACCTCGGCACCCCAACGGTAGGCCAGACCTTCAGCGGTAGGGTCGCGGGCGGGCTCACGCTCGACTACATCCTCTTCTACGGCTATGGCGGCGCAGGCTACCGCGGGTCCGTCCAGGGCTACACCGGCGAGGAGGCGCAGGCGGTCACCCAGCTGGCGATCTGGTTCGTCCTGACCGAGTACACCCCGGCATCGGTGTACGGCCGCAAGCTCGCCTCGGCGGGCCAGGCCTTCCTTGCCGAGGCGCAGGCCAACGCCTCCGCCGATGCAGGGTATGCCGGCACGAGCTGGATCTACGGCCAGAACACGGGGTCGACGCAGCGCGTCGTCGGCCAGACCATCCGACTCTTCGACCCAATGAATTTCGTTGTCCAAAAGGTCGACTCCGAGGGCGCCCAGGTCAGCGACTGGGATGCCCAGGGCAACGCCACGACCGAGGGCGCGCAGTTCACGATCAGGTTCTACGAGGGCATCATAGCCGACAGCGTCGACCAGCTGCCGTCGAGCCCCACGCGCACCTGGATCATCCAAACAAAAGAACTTAACGGCTATGTAAGAGCACGGCTAAGTGATGAATGCAAGGTCTCGGGCGACGACTGGTACTACGACGACAGCGGGGCAGTTTCCCTTCCCGTTGGCAGCTTCACCGTCCAGGAGACCAAGGCGCCCGAGGGCTATCTCATGAGCGACCCGGACGTCCACCTCGGGCAGGTCAAGGCGGGTGACGACGGCTATGCGAAGATAGAGCCCATCGGAAACTGGACACGCACGTTCGACCAGCAGGACGCGGGAGCTGGCCTCGCGGTCGCCGACGACGTCGTGCGCGGCGGTGCCAAGTTCTCCAAGGTCGACGCCGAGCGCGACGAGCCCGTACCCCAGGGCGACGCCACGCTCGCGGGCGCAGAGATCACGATCCGCAACGACTCCGCGAACGCCGTCGAGGTCAATGGCACCTGGTACCAGCCCGGCGAGGACGTGCTGACCCTCACCACAGGCGAGGACGGCACGTCGCAGACCGCCGCGGACGCCCTGCCCTACGGCTCCTACACGGCCCGCGAGACCAAGGCGTCCCGCGGCTACCTGCTCAACGAGAGCTGGAGCAGGTCCTTCCAGGTCACCGAGGACGGCCAGATGGCCGACTGCAGGAACACCCCGCTCCCCGAGGACGTGATCCGCGGCGGTGCCAAGTTCTCCAAGGTCGACGCCGAGCGCGACGAGGCGGTGCCCGAGGGTGCGGCGACGCTCGCCGGCGCGACCATCGCGATCCGCAACGACTCCGCCAGGTCCGTGCTCGTGGGCGGCACCTGGTACCAGCCCGGCGAGGACGTGCTGACCCTCACCACCGGCGAGGACGGCACGGCCCAGACCGCCGCGGACGCCCTGCCCTACGGCACCTACACCGCGCGCGAGACCTCGCCCTCCAAGGGCTACCTGCTCAACTCCTCCTGGTCCAAGACCTTCTCCGTCTCCGAGCAGGGCGCGATCGCCGACTGCACCGACTCCCCCGTGGAGCAGCAGGTCATCCGCGGCGACCTCTCCGCCGTCAAGGCCGAGGAGGACTCCATGGCGCGCATGGCGTGGGTCCCCTTCCTCGTCACCAGCCAGACCACGGGCGAGTGGCACGTGGTCGTGACCGACGAGAACGGCATGATCGACACCAGCTCTGACTGGAACCCGCACAGCCAGCGCACGAACGCCAGCGACGCCGCCTATGACCCGGCGACCGGCAAGGTAGACGACTCCAAGCTTGACCCGGCAGCCGGCATCTGGTTCTCTGGCAACGCCGACGATGCGACGCCCGTCGACGACACCCTAGGCGCCCTCCCCTATGACACCTACTCCGTCCAGGAGCTCAGGGCCAAGGCCAACGAGGGCCACAGCCTCGTGGGCTTCTCCGTGACCGTCACGCGCAACGGCGTCAACCTCCACATGGGAACTGTCGACGAGTGGACCGTTGCCATCGGGACCACCCTCACGGACGCCGAGGGCGAGAAGTGCGTGCCGGCGTCCGCCAGCACCCGCCTCATCGACGAGGTCTCCTACCAGGGACTCACGCCGGGCGCGACCTACACCCTCGAGGGTGAGCTCCACCTGGTCAACGCCGACGGCACCGACGGCGGCACCGTGGCCACCGCCTCCACCGACTTCGTGCCTGGCACCAAGATCGGTGCCACCGAGCAGGCCTTCGACGTCGACACGACCCAGCTCGGCGGACGCTCGCTGGTCGCCTTCGAGACCGTGCGTGACGCCTCGGGCCAGGAGGTCGCCTCCCACGCCGACCTCTCCGACCAGGGCCAGACCGTGACCGTGCCTGCCATCCACACCACGCTCCAGGGCGACGCCGGCCATGAGTCCGCGGCCACGAGCCACGTGACCCTCACCGACACCGTCGAGTACTCGGGCCTCACCCCCGGCAAGGCCTACACCGCCACCGGCACGCTCCACCTGGTCAACGACGACGGCACCGACGGCGGCGTGGCCAAGGACGCCGACGGCAAGGACGTGACGGCCTCCGCGACCTTCACGCCCGAGGCCTCCGACGGCAGCGTGGAGGTCACCTTCGACTTCGACGCGCCCGACCTCTCCGGGAAGACCGTCGTTGCCTTCGAGGACGTGTCCCACGAGGGCATCTCCTACGCCACCCACGCCGACATCACCGACGAGGGCCAGTCCGTGCGCTTCCCGTCCGTCCACACCACCGCCACGGCAGACGCCACAGGCGACCACGAACTGCCCGCCACCTCCGCACAGAGGGTCACCGACACCGTCCACATGGAGAACCTCACCGCAGGCCACGAGTACGTGGTCACCGGCACGCTCCACGTCGTAGCCGACGACGGCACCGACGCGGGCACGCTCAAGGACTCCGACGGCAACGACGTGACGGCAACCACGACGTTCACCGCCGAGGCCGCCACCCAGGACGTCACGGTCGCCTTCGACGTGGACGCCAGTGGGCTCGCCGGAAAGAGGGTCGTCGCCTTCGAGGACCTCTCGACCGCAGGCGTCACCATCGCGACCCACGCCGACATCACCGACGAGGGCCAGACCCTGCATGTGCCCGCCATCCACACCACCGCCACCGACAAGGCCGACGGCGACCATGAGATCACGGCCGCCCAGACCCAGACCGTGGTCGACAGGGTCGAGTACACGAACCTCGTGCCCGGCAAGGAGTACACCATCACCGGCACGCTCCACCTGGTCAACGAGGACGGCACCGACGCAGGCGTGCTCTCCGACGCCAGCGGCAACAAGGTGACAGCGACCAAGACGTTCACGCCTGAGACCCCGGACGGTTACGTCGACGTGGAGTTCACCTTCGACGCCACGGGGCTCGCCGGGAGGAAGGTCGTCGCCTTCGAGGACCTCTCGACCGCAGGCGTCAGCGTCGCAACCCACGCCGACATCACAGACGAGGGCCAGACGGTCACCGTCGCGACCCCTGAGACAGGCAACCCCCAGGGCGGTTCGAGCAGCTACCCGAACACCGGACAGGGACCCGTGGCCGCAATCCTTATCGTGGCCGGCCTGACGGCGGTCTGCGCAGCCGGCATCCGCGGCGCGCTCAGGCGCCGCAAGACAGCCGACGAGTCCGAGTCCAAGTAGCTCCCTAGGGCACCACTCGTTCGACTTGGCGCGGGGAGGGATTTTTCCCTCCCCGCGCCACACGATTGGAGGCACGCGCGATGCGCGAAAGAACCCCTCGCCACCCCCAGGCGCTGACGGTGGTGCTGCTTGCCGTCGGGGTCGCCCTTCTCTCGGCAGGATTCCTACTTGCCGCGAGGGATGGGCAATCCGCCGACGAGATGGCATCCCTCTCCGAGACCGCCCACGCCACCGAGACCACGCCCCAAGCGGTCGCCCGGGGCGATACCTCTGGCATCGACTGGGGCGCGCTCTCCTCCCAGAACCCCGACACCGTCGCATGGCTCCAGGTCTCCGACACGAGCGTGGACGTCCCGGTAGTACAGTCCTCGCCCGAGGACCCCGACCACTACCTCTACCGCGACTTCTGGGACGCACCCTCTGACACCGGCTGTCCCTACCTCGACTCCCTTTGCGAGGCAGACGGGGCGGTGATGGTCGTCTACGGCCACCGCACCCTCTATCGCGACTACATGTTCCACGACCTTTCCGGCGCGTTCGAGCAGGGTGCCTTCGACACCCTGGGTCCCGCGTCCTGGAGTACGCCCGCGGGCGGGCACGCGAGCTTCGCCCCCCTGTGCTCCGCCAGCGTGGACCGATGGGATACCGCCTGGCAGTCCGTGTCCAAAGTCAAGGACGTCCAGGCGCTGAGGGTCTGGCTCGACTGGGCGATCTCCGCCTCGAGCGCCTCGAACGAGGCCGCGGGAGCCCTCGCCTCCGCAGCGACGCGGGCCCTCGTCCTCGTCACCTGCAACGGGAGGGCGTTCCATCCCGAGACCCGCACGGTCACCGTCTTCGTCTCCACGTCCGGCACTCCCGCCCTCTAGCCCTTTCCCAGCTCGGCATCAGCCGTGTCACGGAAGCCGCGGCCGCCGGCGCGGCCCCACACGGACCACGCCCGAGTCACGACACCTTTGTCGAAGGCGCTACAGCGCCGCCGCCACCGCCTTGCGTATGAAGTCAGACCGGCTCTTCCCCTTTGCGTCGATGGCGGCGACCATTGATTGTGGGAACTTCACGTTGACGTTCACGAGCGGCTCGTCGGAAAGCGACGGCCTCCCCTGCGGGCGCACAACCCACTCCCCGGGCTCCCCCGGGTAGTCCCCGCGCTCGCACGCCTCCCCGAGGCGCTCCACGTCCTCGTCCGTGAGGGTGCCCCCCGTCCTTGATCCTGTACTCAGCCATGGCTCCTCCTAACCAAGCTCGAGCTCTCGTGCCATCTTCGCGGTTAGCCTCATGGCGTGGTATACGAGCACTCCGCCGTCCTCGAGCTCGACGCTTACCATCTCGATGAGACGCCCCTTGGTGTCCATCCCCCGCCGCTGCAACGTATGCCGGAGGGTCGAAGTTCCGGTGTCGCATGGCAAACTAGAGGATTACTAGAGTAACGGCACCCCTAGAGTAATGGTGCCATCTGCCACTCTGCAAAACCGCAGGTAAAAGTATACGAGGCGCTGAGAGCCGTTCTAAGGCCACGAAATCATACTCATGGACCAACACACGCGGGGATTGGGGCCACGAGAGGACCCCCGCACCCCCCGCGTCCCACTTTGGAACCTCCTCCTGCACAAGGACCGCCCGGGCGGATGATTTCGGCAGCGGCAGAACGCGAGACGAGAAGTGGCGCACGCTCTCTCGCCCAAGCCAATGGATTGGACAACGCCGAGAGGAGCATTGCACGATGAACGACATGATTCACGACCTCGCCGAGGTCACGGATGACTATGCGGTGACCTTCGACCTCGCCTTCGCCCTGCTCGATAAGATCCCCGCGCCTGTCGCAGCGAGGGCCCTCCTCGCAATCTGCGACGAGCACGAGATCGACTGGACCTCCGAGGTCACGGACGAGGTCGCACTCGACGTCAAGGAGCTCGTCTCTGAGCCAGAGTCCGCCCGGGTCGCGACGCCATACGGCGACCTCGTCGCGAGGACCTACGACGACTCGGGTACCTACATGGGAATCATCGTCGACCTCGAGAAGCCGGACGGAACCTCCGGCCAGGTGTCGATCACGGAGGCCGTCGCGGGTACCGCCCGGGAAGTCTACCCGACGCCCATCCACACGTTCGCCTACGACGGCGTCCACGAGGACTGCACCGCCTCGACGGACCTCCACCCCGACGGGCCGGAGATGGAATACCCCTACAGGTCGCAGGGGCTATCCGAATCGGAAGGTAGAGAGGGGATCGCGCAACCCAAACCACGCGTTGGCGGACCCAGGCTCTAGCAGAGGAGACTCGCATGGAGAAGGAGATCTGTAGCCTCAAGGAGCTGAGGGGCACCATGACTGAGACAAGGCGCGTTAACCCCACGCTCGACCTATGGCTCGACTCGGCATACGACGACTTCCGCGACGCGGGCGGCGGGTCCGTCGAGGACTTCGTCGCGTGGCTCGAGGGTCCCGACGGACCAGACGCCCCGGAGCTCTCCGACTATGCCGCCGGGGAGAGGACCTACGTCGGCTACGCCGCCGACCCCGAGACGCTCGTCGCGGAGCTCTACCTCGACTGCACCCCCGATGAGCTCGAGAGGGCCATCTCCCGTGCCCAGGACCGGCCTCCCTATCCTTCGCCCTCGATCGGCGTCGACGACCTAATCAGGGAATGGACCGACTCCGTCAACGAGGCGCTCTGCAACGACGACATGATCCCCGATGCGCTCGAGGACGCGATTCGTCGCTCTGGCCTGACCATCGGAGGGCGCACCCCTTCCCTGGCGGAGCTCTCCGACGCCATCCAGGCCGAGCTCGATCGCGGACGCGACGAGCCGGAGATGGGATACCCCTACAGGTCGCAGGGCCCATCCGAATTGGAAGGCAGAGAGGGGCTCGCGCAACCCAAGCCACGCGTTGGCGGACCCAGGCTCTAGTAAAGGAGACTCGCATGGAGAAGGAGATCTGCAGCCTCAAGGAGCTGAGGGGCGTCCTCGGTGATGACGTCGTGGAGAATATGCTGCCCGCCCCGGGCGACGCCATCGAGTACTACTGGGACCGCTCTGAAACAAACCCGTTCGACATCGACGTCCTCCAGGACTGGATCGATGACTGCCTACCCGATGTCCTGGGACGTCACGAGTCGGACGGGTATTACTACCAGCCAGAGAACTTCAACAGGGACCTCCCGGCCTCCGAGGTCCTCCCCACCTCGCTCGCGGAGTACCTGGAGGAGAGGATGCTCGCCAGCGACTGGCTCGCGGACTGGAGGGACGCCACCATACGGGAGATGGCGGACGACGCTGTCGGCAGTCTCGAGACCGCGTTGCGCAGCCATCCCGAGTGCGACGGCATGGGCCTCGACGAGCCATCGCTCCGATCGGAGATAGCCGAGCTCATCGAGGAGAGGACCTTCGTCGCCCTTGGCTTGGGCGACTGGCTCGACGAGCCCGCCTGCGTCACCGCATACGTCGGCACGAGGGCCGAGCTCAGCGCCGACACCTCAACGGTCCCGCGTCTCATCCACGCCGCGCTCTCCTCGGCATCGCACGATGAGTTCCTCGAGCGCTGCTCGGAGGGTGATGGGGGGAACAGGTGGGCCACCGACAATGGCCTGGCCAAGCTCTGCGAGTCCCAGGGAGAGGGCGACCTCTGGCAGGTGCTCCACGACGACGAGCCGGGACCGTTCTCAAGGTCGATGCGGAACGAGGTCGACGAGTTCTCGTCCTCCACAGGCGGGATCGTCGTCTGCGCAAAGACGAGCATACGCGAGTGGGCGGTACTCGAGGGCACGGTCGCCCTTGGGCATGGCCTCTCGGCGAGGGATGCGCCCGTTCCCACGATCACCGTACCAGTCGCCCCCACGAGCTCGATTGGCCTTTACGACAGGATGACCGGCGGGGGATCCCTGCTCGGGATAGAGCTTGTGCGTGACATCGAGGTACCTGTCACGGAAGTCCTCGACTTCGCCCTCGAGGGAGGCTACCCCGGCAGGGACTTTGGCAGGGAGGCCTCGAGGGTCTCCGGATACGCCGTCCACGACGCGTTCCAGTGCACTGACGACCTCTGGGTAGATGGCTCGATCGTTCCCCATGTCCTTGACGCGGTAACGATCGGGAATCTCACGGAAGCCCCGCGCGAGGCAGAGTGCGCTGCGGAGAGACGGCACGGCCCGCGCCTGTGACGCGCACCCATAAGACACCGCCAATGCAGGAAGGATCCCACATGGAAGACCAGCGTTATCTTCGGCAATCCAGCGAAGGCTTCGTGTATCGCCTCGCGCCCGCCTGGTACGACCTCGTCGAAAGGCTGTTGCGCATCCCAGCGCTCGCGAAGGAGGCATGGACCGACACGATGGACCCAAGGGAAACGGCGAGCCGCCTCGCCGACCGAATGACCATGCTGCTTGATGAGGACCCCACCTTCCTCGACAAGGCCTGTCAAGCGGCGGGGCTGGCCATTCTCGGGGACCACTCACCCTATATGATGCTGGAGGACAAGCTCACCCCGAGCATGGGTACCCTCGACGGCCTGCCCCTGCATACCATCCAAGTCCACCAGGACCTGGCCCTGCTCGAGCTCGTGACCTCATGGCAGACCTATGTGACGGAGCTGCCCTACGTCACCAGGCGCGTCATCATCGAGCCCACGCCCTCCGAGATCCTCGCCCACTCCCATCCCGATGCTGAATGGGAAGTGGAGGGCAGGTGGAAGGACGTTGTATGGAAGGGCGATTCCCTTTCCGCGCTCGAGGACTTCTGGGCCACACGCACGATCCGCTTGCGCGGCGGGTACCTCGCAGTCCTAGGCCTCGCCCTCGCCTACAACTGCGACCAGGACCTCCTCGTCTGCCTTGACCCCGGAAACGGAACGTATGACATCGCCGAGTGCTACGACTTCGGCCACGTCGTCGGGCTCGCCCTAAGCGACGGCAACGCCAAGGGTCTCCTTGACCTCGTCGCCCAGGGCGACGTGGGACTCACGGACTACGACGCGATGGTGGGGCGCCTCAAGGGCGAACCTGGCTGGATGCCAGCCGACAGGGAGCATCTTTTGGGCTACTTCTGCAACCAAGAGCGTGGCCTCATCGAGAAGTCGAAGTCGTATGCCGAAGTGTGGGAGTGGGAAAGCGCCGCTGCGCTCTCTGAGAGGCCGGACCTCATTGAGTCCATATCACCGGCACGCCCGCGCCAGTGAGCGCATGGCCAGAGGGCCGTGGAGGCGAAATGCCTCCACGGCCCTCTTCTTGATCCGCAACACAAGTCTCGCAAGGCATGCCGAGCCCATCGAGGGAAACGGTCGCTGTGCTCACGTGATAATTGTGGTATTCTCCCATCGTGGTCTTATGCTAAATACTGTGCGAGTTCCACTTTGGCACCCCATCCCCATCGCCATTCTTTTCGGATGACCATCTGAGCATCACACCCGGATACGTCGAAAGGGATTTTGGATGGCAGGGGACAGGGTCGAGGACGCGCTCGGTGTTGCTCATAGGGTGGCTGGTGTCACGTCGGTCTCATGGCTCGCGAAGGGGGTGTGGATAAGCTCGTCAGCCAAGGGCGACGGCGCGGACGCCCTGACGGTGAGCCTGGTCGGCAGGAAGGCCCTCAAAGTCGCGAAGGGGAGCTTCCCCCACTCCCTGGGATCTGCCGACTGGTGGGTGGCGACCAGCGAGGCACAGCGCGCCGCCGTCGCCTGGACGTGCCCTGAGGCATCCGAGGCCCTACGGGAGAGATCCGGGATGGGTTGGGGGCCTTGGGTCACCCACGTCCGCGATGTGCTTCGGAGGGGTTGCCCCGCCCTCCTCGGCGCGTACCCCCTCCCCTGCACACCGGCCAAGAGCGCTGCCAGGACGACGAAGCGGTCGCTTTCCGAGTCACAGCCCCTCGCCGCCCAGATGTCGCTCTTCGGCGCGACAGACGACGCGCCAGCGCAAGGATCATTGTTCGACCTGCTGGGACCCACGGTGACAGACACCACGCAACAGCAGCCGCTATTTGAAACAGACACCATTTCGAGAGGAGAGAGCCATGGTGGAACCGCCGTCGGGAGTCGTGTCGCCACTGGCGTTCAGCGGAATCAAGCGAGCGAAGTACGAGAGGATGCTAGAGGAGAACAGGGAGCAGCTCAGGAACATGACGCTCAGGGAGGTCGAGGACTACCTCAACCTGGTCCGCGACCGGTACCCGAAGAGGGCCTACGAGCTCACGATGCACCTCATGAAGGAGTGGGGGTTCGAGAGGATGAAAGAGGACACGGACACGGCGGCGTACCTCAGGGCATACGACCAGGCGAGCAGGATGGCGCAGGAGATCGCCTGGCAGGAGGCGATGGAGTCCTAGCACCGAGGGGTCCCCTCGCCCGCGCCCGCGCCAACGTCGACGCCATCCGCACGCTGCGGACAATCGAGGGCGAGGATCGCCGCGCCACCCCAGCCGAGGCTGCCACCATGGCCGCGTACTCGGGCTGGGGCGGCCAGGCGGACGCCTTCCTCGAGGACCTCTCGGGCCGTCCCCAGTGGGCGGAGGTCCACGACGACCTCAGGGAGCTCCTTACGGACGAGGAGTATGCCGCTGCCAGGGCGAGCACGCTCACGGCCTTCTACACGCCCCAGCCCGTCGCCATGGCCATGGTGCGTACCCTGTCGACACTCGGCATCGGGGCTTCGGGCACCTCCGAGGTGCTCGAGCCCGGCTGCGGCACCGGCGCCATCATGGCGGCCGCCGAGGCGGAGGGCGTCCGGGCGCACTTCACGGGTGTCGAGGTCGACAGCCTGTCGGCCCGTCTCGCGCGTGCGATCCACCCCGACCAGACGGTCGTCCACGCCCCGCTCGAGGCATGCAGCGTCTCCTCTGGCGGCTTTGACGCCGTCATCGGCAACGTCCCCTATTCCGACGCGATCACGATCGATCTGCCCGGTGGAGGGAAAGCCCCGATACACGACTATTTCGTGCGCGTCGCCGTGGACGCGCTTCGTCCTGGTGGATACGCATGCCTCCTCACGAGCCGTTTCACGCTCGACAAGGCATCCGAGCGCTCGCGGGCCGCGATTGCGAATGACGCCGAGCTGGTCTGTGCCGTGAGGCTCCCCTCCGAGACGTTCCGCGACGCGGGGACGGATGTGGTGTGCGACCTGCTCATCCTGCGGAAGCGCCTCGAGCGAGTGCAGGGCGCCGACGAGGCGTGGGTCCACACGACCGACCTCGATGGAGCCAGGGTGTCCGCCGCCTTCTCGGAGGGCGGCATCGGTCGGGTCATCGGCACCATGGAGGCGACGACCGGGCGCTTCGGCATCGAACCGTCGGTCACGTCCGGCCTCGATGCCGAGGGCATTGGCAAGGCGTTGGACTCCGAGCTCTCACGGGCACTCCGCCCGCTCGCTGGCTCGCTCTCCGAGGCGCCCAAGACCCAGGTGCGCGCCTTCTGCGCACCCGCGCCCGAAAACTCCACGCTCTACGAGTACGTGCTCGATGACGCCGGGAACGTCTGGTACGGCGACGAGGCCTCGCTATCACCCGTCACCACGAGGATCCCAGGAGACCTCGACCGGCTGCGCGACATGGTCGCTCTCAGGGACGTGCTTCGCGAGACCCTGGCAACCGAGGCCTCTACGGCCGACGAGGCCGCATGCGGCGAGGCGATCGCACGCCTCTCGCATGCCTATGAGGCATTCGTCGCTGATCATGGGAGGCTTTGCGACAGGGCCAACGTCCGTGCTTGGTCCACCTGCTCCGACCACGCCCTCGCTTCCCTCCTCGCGATGGAGCTCACGAACGACCGGGGCGAATACGTGGCGCCAGGCGACGTGCTGACGAGGCGCGTCCAAGGCCCGGCAGCACCGATGCCGGACCACCTCGACAGCCCCGCCGATGCCCTCTCGGTCTCGCTCGACCGCACAGGCGGGGTCGACCTCTCCATCATCGCACGCCTGCTGGACGTGGACGAGGACTCGGCCCTTGCCATGCTCGGCGACCTCGTGGTGAGGGACCCCGACACCGGCACCGTGGTACCCGCGCCAGAGTACCTCTCGGGCGACGTCGAGACCAAGCTGGAGCACGTACGCACGCTCGTGCGCGAGCAGGAGGACGGTGGGCTCGCGGCCGCGACCTCGGCATGGGGCGAGAGTCTCGGGATACCAGCAGCACTTGATGCCAACGAGCAGGGACACGGGGTCGACGCGGCGATGGCGCGCCTGCGGGAGACCGGCGCGCTCGGGGAGCTCATGGACCCCCTCTCGGGCGGCACGGCGGTGCTCCTCTCGCACCATCTCGGGATCAGCGTCCTCAGTTATTATGCCCGCCTCGCCACAGCCCTCCACGCGCTTCGCGAGGGCGCGGCCCCCCTCGGCATGGCAGGGACCGACAGGGACGCCGCACTCGGCGGCCTGTGGCATACGCTGGTCGATGGCTCGTTCGGCTCGAGCCAGAGCATGGCACCCGGCCTCGCCACCCTCTGGCTCGTCGCGACGGCGGCCCCAGCAAAGGTGAGCGACCACCATGTGGCTGCACTTGCCTCCCGGATGCTCAAGGGCAAGTACTCCAACTGGCGGGACCCCCGCCCCGAGCCCCGTCTCCTCGAGGCGCTGCTCCCCGGCTGCGGCGCCGCCGAGGCCGCCGCGGCATTCGACGGGACCCGCTCCAGGAGCGAGCTGGCATGCGACGAATTCTCGCCATGCCTCGCCTTCGGTCGCGCGCTCCGCGCGCACCCGGAGGTGATCGAGTACCTCTTCACCCTCGCGCGCGACAGCCGGGACCTCGCCCGCGCCACCCCGGAGGGGCTCGCGGAGTTCAGACGTGAGCGCGAGGAGTTCATCTCCGCGCAAAGGGTCTCACACGCCCCCGAACCGCGCGACCTCGCCTCGCTCAGGGCCCTCGAGGCCAGGCTCGAGGGTGCCCTCCCCGCTCGCGTCGATTCCAAGGACATCGCCGCCACGCTCGGTGCCGCCTGGATACCGCCCATCTACGTCGTGGACTTCTGCGCCGACGTCCTGGGCATGCCATTTGGCAACGAGTCAAGCGCGGCCGCGCGTGGGTTCCGCGTGTCCTACTCTGACGTGCAGGGCCGCTGGGACGTCACGGGCTCCTCCGAGATCGTCCCGCCCGACGCCATGAGGCGCTACGGCACCGACGAGGTCTCCGTCCTGCGCGTCCTCGAGGCGGCGCTCAACTCCTCCGTGGTCAGGGTGACCATGCCCTCACCCGACGACCCAGAGCGCAGGGTGACCGACCCGGTGGCCACCGCCGCCGCGGGACATGCCCGCGACGAGCTCCGCAAGGCGTGGGCGGAATGGGTGTGGCAGGACCCCGAGCGCACACGGCAGCTCGAGGACATATACAACCACCGCATGAACAGGATCGCCACGAGGGCCTATGACGGCTCGCACCTTACGCTCCCCGGCCACAACCCCCAGATCACGCTCAGGGCGCACCAGCTCGATGCCGTGGAGAGGACGCTCCAGTCCCCCGAGGGCACGCTCATCGCCCACTCTGTCGGCGCTGGCAAGACCTTCGAGGGCATAGCGGCCGCGATGGAGGCGAAGCGCCTTGGGCGCTGCAGGAAGCCCCTCTTCGCCGTCCCCAACAACATCACCGAGCAGTGGGCGGCGGACTTCCTGCGCCTCTACCCATCGGCCAAGGTGCTCTTCATGACCGCCTCCGACACGGCGTCGGCGGACGCGGCGCGGCGCTTCTGGGCGCGCGTCGCCTCGGGCGACTGGGACGCCGTCATCGTCGGCCAGTCGCGCTTCTCGCAGCTGCAAGTGACACCAAAGCGGCGCGCGGACTACCTCGAGCGCCGCATCGACGAGCTCACGAGGTCGATCAAGGAGGCACGTGCGACGGCCGGCAAGGGCGACTTCACGGTCAAGGCCCTCGAGAAGACCAGGAGCCTCGTCAGCCGCCGCGTTAACGACCTCCGCTCCGCCAAGCCCCTGGAGGGCCTGAGCTTCGAGGACCTCGGCGTGGACTGGCTCTTCGTCGACGAGGCGCACAACTTCAAGAACCTCGCCATCGACACCGCGCTCAACGTCGCCGGTCTCGTCGGCACCGCCTCAAAGAAGTGCGAGGACCTGCTCGACAAGTGCACCTACCTCCGCGAACAGGGGCTCGGTGCCAACATCGTCTTCGCCACCGGCACGCCCGTCTCCAACACCATGAGCGAGCTCTACAACCTCGAGCGCTACCTCGCGCCAGGCCTCCTCGAGGCCACGGGTTGCTCCGCCTTCCCCGCATGGGCCTCTGTCTACGGCGAGGTCGTGGACTCCGTGGAGATCCGCCCCGAGGGAGACGGCTTCCAGATAAAGCAGCGCTTCGCGCGCTTCCACAACCTGCCAGAGCTCATGGCCGCCTTCCACGACTTCGCGGACGTCCTCACCGCCGAAGACCTCGACCTCGACGTGCCGGACGTCGAGGGCGTCACCGTTGCGGTGGAGCCCACGGACAGCCAGCGCGCGCTCGTGCGCGAGCTTGCCGTGAGGGCAGACAGAATCCGTAACGGCCAGGTACGGCCCGAGCAGGACAACATGCTCAAGATCACGAGCGAGGGAAGGAAGCTCGCACTCGACCCGAAGCTCCTCGCCCCGGACGACCCTGACGTAGACCCGCTCGATGACGGGAAGGTCCAGGAGTGCGCGAACAGGGTCCACCGGGAATGGGCGCTCACCGCCGAGGACAGGGGGACGCAGCTCGTCTTCTGCGACACATCGACCCCCGCGAGCGGCACCTGGAACGTCTACGACGACCTCCGGCGCCGCCTCCGCGCCCTCGGTATCCCCGACGAGCAGGTCGCCGCTGTCTCCGACGCAGGCAACAACCAGCTGAGGCGCCAGCAGCTCTTCGACCGCGTGGACGCGGGCGAGGTGCGCGTCCTGATCGGCTCGACGGCCACGCTCGGCACGGGCGTGAACGTCCAGCGGCACCTCGTCGCGATCCACGACCTCGACTGCCCATGGAGGCCCTCAGACCTCGAGCAGAGGCTCGGCCGCATCCGCAGGCAGGGCAACATGTGGGACAGCGTCCGCGACTACCGCTACGTCACCAAGGGCACCTTCGACGCCTACCTCTACCAGACGGTCGAGAGGAAGCAACGCTTCATCTCCCAGGTCTTCACCAACCGCTCCCCCGTCCGCGAGGCAGCCGACCTCGACGAGGCCGTCCTCGACTACGGCACCATCAAGGCGCTCGCGACAGGCGATCCGACCGTGAGGCGGCGCCTCGAGATCGAGAACCGTGTCTCGCAGCTCGAGCTGCTGCGGCGCGCCTGGTCTAGCGGCATCGAGCGGACGAGGCAGGAGATCCGCATGACCCTCGAGCCCACGCTCGCAGCCGCAAGGAAAACCCTTGCCGCATGCGACGCCGACGCAGACGCATTCGCCCTCACAAAGGGAATGCTCGACTCCTGGCAGCAGGGGAATCTACTCGCTACCGTCGGCGGGACCGAATGCACCACCCGCAAGGCCGCAGGAGAGGCCATCCTCGCGTCCGCCCAGAAGGTCGGCTCGCGCATCTTCCGCGAATACCCGATCGGTCGCATGGGGTCGCTCGAGATCAGGGTCGTTCCCGCCCCTGGTGGAAGCACGGCGCAGTTAGCCCTTGCGGGTAACGTGCCATGGTCGACGGGTAGGTCCGTGCCGTCGGCCGCTGACACGGCGCTGGGACAGCTCACCCGCCTCGTCGACGGCTTCGACGAGAGGCGCGCCCGTGCCGCCACCGACGTCGCCATGGCCAGGGACCGCCTGGACGCGGCAACGGCGTCCCTTGCCAAGCCGTGGGACGGGGAGGAGGAGCTTGCCAAACTCAAGGCCGAGCTTGAGCGCCTGATTGCCCCCGTCGAGGTGGTCGACCCCACGCAGGGGCAGGCCGCACGCGGACCCGTCGAGGGCGCCGAGGCGGACCAGGACGTCCCCCCGATCATCGTGGACGGGCCGCTCGAGGTCGACCACCGGGACGCCGTCCCCAGCGATGGCGGCGAGCGCCAGGTCACCGTATTCCGCCTCTTCTCCAACTACGTCAGGCGTGACGTCCTGGACGTGGACGACGAGGACCTCTGGGAGGCCATGCGGGGACAGCTCACCCGCCTCGCCGGGACCGGCCGCGTCGACGGTAGGACGGTCGAGTATGTGGCCTACCTGCCCACCCCAAGTGACCGGGAGCCCCGATGGGATATTTACCTCGACGGCATCAGTACGCTCCTCCCCGTGGGAACGACCATCATCTCGCGCTCGCAGGGCAGCCATCTGCTCATGAAGGTGCCCGACGACGAGGCCGACAGGGTCATCAATTCCTGCAGGCCGCTCTCCCGGCGACAGGCAATCTAGCCAGACCGTCCCACTTTGGCACGGGGCCCCAGGCGCGCAGGCTCCTGGGGCACCCTCTTCTCGTCATCAGACAAATCCAGGGAGGTCCCATGGACATCGACGCGATCAACAGGTTCTGCACACATTATCCAGGCGACGCCGTCAACGTGCTCACAGGCCAGCTCGTGGGCTCCTACGACGCATACGACGACGGCCGCATTGGCAGCATATGCATCGGGTGGGCCGCCACCGACGACCGCGAGCGCTTTGCCAGGGAGCCCGGAGCGTACATCGTGCCCGACCTCTGCGACATGTCCGTGGGTCTGGCATACGCAGGCAGGGAATTCGCAGACGCATCCAATGCGGGGTTTGACGAGGTCTGCGAGCGCGCGGTCACAATGCTTGCCTCCTGCCCCGGCTGGGTCCATGGCGACGAGCGTGCCCGGGCGGCTATCCGCGGCATGACTCACGTGCTCTACAGGCCTGACGCACGCCAGGCCACGACGATTGGCGAACTCGCCCTTGCTCGGACGCTCGGAAGCGGTGAGGACCTTCGCCGTCGCGTCCTAGAAGGCTCGGATGACCCGGGCCTGGGAAACCTCCTCGGCTGGATCGATGCCGTGGCGACCTCGCCCTTCGTCATTGGGGAGACCTGGGGAGACGGGCACGAATTCGGCGATGATGGGGCGGAGTACGTCTATACGACATTCGCCACCCCCCGCGATCTCGTCCAGTACGACAACCTCGACAACGACGCCTGGGAGGATGTCCTGACCGACGCGGAGGACACGCTCGCCGCCGCCACGGCCATGTGTGCCGCGACCGCCTACACCTGCGCGGGCCTCACCCCCGAGGAGGTGTCCATGTGGGTTGGCGCCAACACCAGCCTCTCCCTCCTTGAGAAGCGGGTGAACGACCTCTCCGGGCGCATCACCGGCCCCACGTGCGAAATCGAGCTCACCCCGCGGCGCGGGTCCCACATCTCGCTGTAGGACGCCACCAACGACGGGTGCGGAGAGGAGAAGACATGGCTGAGAAAATGAGAATGACCCCGACGGAGAGGAGGGGCGTCGCGTTCCGCGCGCTCGCGCACGACGTAGCGGCCTACACTGCGGAGGAGACGCTCGACGCGCTCGTTTCGGAGGGCGTCGTCGACTTGGGCGATATGGACAGAGGCACCGCTGTCGGTTACCTCAACCGCCTGGCGTTCAAGAGGCTACCCTTCCGCGATGCAGACGGGAGCACGTGCGGCCTCGCCGACCTCGGGCAGAAGAGACTCGATTCCGTGGGGGCGCGACTCGCAGCGCTCTGGCCAGAGGGAAAGGCCCTCCCCGCCATGGCCACGGGCACTGTGGCGGTGCCACCCACACCGAGCCTTACATCCCCGCCGCAGTCGACCTCGCTCACCACATCGGCTACGGGGGCTGCCGCCGAAGAAAAGCCATCCCCCAGCTTTGCGCACATGACGGTCCCGGCCGACTGCTGTCATCCCTTCGAGAGGCAGTACGTGGACAAGAGGACCGGGCGCGTCACCACACAGATGAGGCTGAGGGTCACGCTCCCCGAGGGAACCGTGGTCGGTGGCACGGACATCTCTGGCGGAACGGTGTTCGCCAACTGCTCGCAGCGCGCGGCACGGCAGCTCGACCGCGACCTCCCCGTGGTCGTTACGCTCCGCGCAGACAGGAAGGTGTGGCTGCGAGGCATAGACGGCATCGGTGCGGTTGACGCCTGGGACCTCGCGAGGGCAGTCAAGGCGAGCCGCTGGCGCGAGGGGCAAGACCTTGCCACGGACGCACCGGCACCCACCCCGGCTGCCGCCGTCCGGACGGACAGGCGCGGGCGCTGATCCACTCGTCCCACTTTGGCACCCCCGGCCCCCGCGGCGGCGCCCCGGATAGCCTATACCTTGGCGCGCGTGCAACCTCACGCAGGGAGGAGACCACATGCAAGACGAGACGAGTAAACCCGACGACTACGACGTGACGCTTGCCAGCACGGAGGTGACCCCGACCTTCCCGGGTCTGCCGGAGCTACCCGACGACGTCAAGTCCTCGAAGATTGCCGAGTCCATCAACCGCGCCACCTGCGTCGTCATCTGCACCGACAGGAAGGAGCTCAGGCGCTTTCTGCGCTGCGCCTCCCTCCATTACGACCTGAGCGCAAAGGGCGTGCTCGAGGCATATCGCGTAGGAAAGTGGGATGCACTCGTCCTGAGGCAGGCGACGGGCGATGGCTCCTGGGCATCGCTCGGCCTCTCGGTCAAGCCTGGATGTAGGCCGGCTCTGATTGGCAAGGCGGTACCCGGCCTTCCCACGTCCACCCCACCGGCGAGGCTGTTCTCCGAGAAGGACCTCGTCGACCTCTACCAACCCTCCGGCAGGGAGCTCCCGTCCCCCATTCTCGATCAGGGAAACGAGGTGCAGGGACGCGCCCTCGCCCACGCCTTCGAGTCGTGCGGCATGGACATCTCCCTGGACGTGCGTGCCGCGCTGAAGCTGCGCCACGGAATCACCCCACCCAACGAGGAGCTCGAGTGCCCAGAGACGATTGACACGGAGGTGGCGATGGATAGGTGCCGACAGGTCGTCATCGACCTGCGCGCGGCGACGCCCGCCTTCGACGAGGCCCTCCACGATTGCCTCGCCGCCGAGCTTGCCGCGTCCCGCGAAGGCAACCCTGGCATGACCGGCCCCAGGCAGCGGAAGGGCCGCCGGTTTTCCGACGAGCAGCGTCGGAGAATCGAGCGTGACAAGGTCGAAAGGCGTGCAAGGGACGACCGTGCCGAGCTTGCCGCACCGACAGCGACACATGCGAAGCCCAGTGAGAGCGCCCCAGCCAAGCCCTCCATGCCCACCACCGACTTCGACCTGACCTTCCAGGATCCCACCAGAAGACCCTCGCCGGCCCAGCTCTTCGAGCTCTTCCGCGACGACCAGTAGATGGATTGGAGAAGCAAGAATGCCAGACGAGACGAACTCCACCGAGACCCAGGCCGATGCCTGGTGGGCGTACCTAGCTGACAAGGACGAGCTCAGGCTCGTCCATGTGTGGGAGGACTGGGACAACCTCCTCTCCGACGACGAGGTGCCTGCCGGCTGCGTGCCATTGGATGGCGACGTGCTCCGCTGGAGCTGCGTCGAGGGCAGGCCGTGTGGATGGGTCGTAGCCGACGGCGCCTTCTACACCGACTACTCGGATCCCGCGACCTTTGCGGAGGCGCTGCTGCCCGGGCTCACCCGCGCGATGGACGCCGGCAAGGCGGCACGGATCGACGCCGACGCAGCCGAGGCCCTCGCCTACCTGGGCCCGCGTTGGGTCACGGCAGCCCAGGAGATCGTCGCCTCCATCCCCGCCACTGCCGACATGGACGATCCCACCGCGGTCCTCCCCATGGAACTCAGGGCCACGCTCGACCCAGACTCGCGCAGGACCTTCGACGCTGGCTCGGTGCCCGCCCGCACCGTCACGACCGCAGACGGCCACGAGCTCGCCGTGTCGGTGTCGCGATTCTACGACGAGCCGATGGCAAAGCAGCCCGCCGACGGCAACCTGTACGTGGCCATATCCTCCGCTAACGGGAATGCCGGGGAGCTCGCCTACGAGGTCGGGGACACCCCATGGGCCGCCGTGCACACCGTCTACTCGTGCCGCCTAAATACCTTCGACGCCGACGAGCTCACCCACGACGTCCCACACTTCTTCAACACCCTCGACGATGCCGTCGACGCCCTGGCGAAGGTGCTCCCGGTCCGGCCAATCGATGACGCACGCTACATAGTCGAGCGCGCCCTTCTCGGCCACGACGGCACAGGCGCCGTCCTTGATCGGCCTGCCACCGCGGTACTGGCCGACGGCAACGAGATCTCCGTGACGCCCCAGTCCCACTGGGTCGAGTCGCTCGACTACGCCTCGTCTGCACCCGGATTGAGCAAGTGGGTCGTCCCGAAGGACGAGTGGGGGAACGAGTGCGAGTACGCCGCCGTCCTGGCCCGCACAGACGGCGGTCCGGTCGAGTCCGGCTGCGAGAGGGCCTGCTCCGACGCCATGGCGACGGTCACCGAATGGGTGTCGGGGCACACGCTGGCCGAGATAAATCAGCAGGCGCGGCTCTACTGCCACGGACCCGAGCGTGCCAGGTCGCTCTAGGGCCACCGGGGGGGAGGCTGACCGCCCCTTCGCCGGTCGCACTTTGCCCAGCAACCACGCCCACCTGGCGGCATGTCAGCAAGCCAGCCTGTCAGCCTATCGGCAATGCCATGCCGCAGCCGGCCCAGCCCTAACGGCGCGGGGCCGCATGGCCATGGAGGAAGGAGCGAGAATGGATAGCGAGCGCACGTCCGTGCGAGCCGGGTGGGTCGTCGCGAGGTCGCGTCGCATGGCGTACGATCCCGGCCGCGCCCTCGGCGTCGTCAGCCTCGAGGCCGAGTTCGACCGCAGCCTCGGCCAGTGGGTGGCGGCCGCCGCCGTCACCACGCTGGCAGGTCCCCTCCATGGCACGGGGCCCGACCCCCTCCCCGGCAGCCTGCGCCACCACCTACCGGCGCGGGCCGGCTTCGGGGACATGGCGAGGGCGGTCCTCGACGACCTCCAGGCGGCGGCATCCGCGCCCCTCGACCTCGTCGAGGTGACCTACCGCGACGCGCTGACCCTCACGTCAGGCCGCGGAGGGGCCCTGCCGGCCGCCTGGGCCGGCGCCCGCAGCCCCGTCAACACCCGCATCGAATACCTCTACCGCGACGCCGGGAACTTCAAGACCTGGAACTCGGCCGTCGTCGCGGGCGCGATCTCGACGGAGGGGGCCGAGTTCATCCTCTCCGCCTGCGAGCGGGACATCGACTCCAGCCTCTTCATCCCCTACCAGGTCGGCCTCCCGGAGGACCGCGGCGGGTTCCCGTTCGACGAGGACATGGACGTGCCTTTCTTCGAGATCGGCCCGGGCTCCTTCTCCCTCACCGTCACGGAACCGACAACCGGCCTCTCCGCCCCCGAGCTCGTCGCCCGATTCGACCGGCAGCGCGGCGCCTGGGACGCGGTCGCCGCCGAGGGCCGCCTGTACGGCCTCGAGGCGCAGGACGTGCCGCTGCTGCGGCGATAGCGCACCAGCAACCACTGCCACTTGTAGGACGTCCCCTGCCATCCATCCCCTGCCTGTTGTTCTAACCTTGGACAGCGGTTTTAGGCGGAGACGCCTGGGCTGAGCGCCGTCAGCGACGATCTAGTACTCGTCCGCGCCATCGCCGCCATCGAACCTGCGCATGATCTGCTCTCGCGCCACCGGCACAAGATCGTCCTCAAGCCGGACGAACTGCATGAGACCGTCTACTTCCACCGCGTAGATGTGCCTGATCTCCTCAGGCGTGGCGACCGTTATCGGCTGCGAGAGCTGCATGCGCTTGACGGCGTCCTCCTCCTCGTCTGGCACATGCGCGCCTCGGATGATGACAAGCCCCTTCCCCTTAAGGTCCGTGGCGTCCAGATACGAATCGTCCGCAAGGATGTCGTCCTGGTAGCTGAGAAGCGTCGTGTCGAACACGCTGTAGGAACCGCTCTCGTAGTAGAGTTGCACCCTCATCTTCTTTGCCTCCCCTCTTGGGCCTCGCGTGGCGACCGCCCTCTTGGCGTCGTTCGTTGCGCCCTCTTCGATGTCTCCTGGCGGGTGTCTCCTGTGCCTTTCACGACCAGCAGGGCGTATATCACCTTTCGTGGCCTGTTCCTCTCGAGCCACCTCGCGTGTGCCAGACGCGCTAAGACGGCCTCCTTGTGGGCACGCATGAGCTCCCCTGCAATGGCGGCGTTGTCGTAGCCGATGACAGGTGGAAGTGCCGCGTCGTAACGACCCGTGCTCTGTGCGCATCTCAAGTCTGGGCTCTCCTCCTTCAGGAGCATCCCGCTTCGCCTCATCACTCGCACGGCGGATGATGCAAGGGCGGCCTCGCGCTCGGCACCCTCCATCGTCTGCCTGGCGGCGACGACAGATCCCCTTGCCATCGCGAGTGCCGCCTCGGCATCCTTGCGACTCCTGATTCCCAGCGCGTGCAGACGCGCGCGCTGCTCCCGCAATTTGGGAGAAAACTCAGCGTCGGCAGCACCGGCATGACCATCGCGAATCGGGTCGCTGTGCAGACCAAAGGGGATGCCATCGCCTTCCAGGAGATCGATGGCCTCCATCGCCTCCTTTGATCTAGCGAGAAGCGCGTTTGCCTCGTCCAGCGCTGCCGATGCCTTCACGGCGGCCGCGCGCGTCTTGTTGAGCTCCTCCAATGCCGCCTCTGCGCTGCCCACCTTTCTTGCCAGGCACCAGCCGCAAGCGTCGGCGATGTCCTGCGTCGAGATCTTCCTCCTCGAGCGCGCGCGGTCCAGGAGTCTCGATTCGAACGGCTCCGCGGCACGACGACGCGGCATCCTGAGGTAGCCTTCGTATGTCCTGCCGTCAGCCATTGCGGGTTGTAGGCGCGAGAGCACGCCCGAGTACGAGTAGGCTCCGCCTTCTCGGTCGAGCTTCCAACCCTTCACCCGATACCCACCTGCCTTACTCTGCGCGCCCCTGGGATGCGTGTAGGTGACCCCGACGCCCGCGCCGCGCCTCCTCGTGAGTCTCACGCCGTATCCGTCGGCCTCCATGCGCGAGACGAACTCCGACCATGAGGGACAGCCTTCGAGACACTTGTCCACCTCGGCCCTCACGTCGTCTAGCCATGACCAATGGCCCGCGGGCGCCGTCACACGAGTGCCTCCGACTGGTTCACCCTTCGCAATGCGGCGCTCTCGTATGCGCTCCTGCTCGTCCTCACGGACGCGCGCCTCCGACGCGCGAACGACCTCCTCGCATTGCCAGCCGTCCTCTGTGCGCGTTATGCGGCATTGGTCGAAGGCGGTGAGGCCCATTTCCCTGCAGATCGATTGCAGGGCGGCCGCATCCCCTCTGATGGCTTTCTTGTCGAGGTGTATCTTCTTTCCGGTGGTTTGGGCCACTGAGTTTAGGACCACATGGGCGTGCACGATGCCGTTGTCGTCGTGATAATTTGCCACCCACTCGGCTTCCGGATAGCGCTCGGATACCCACCTTGTCGCCAACGCGCGAACTTGTTCGAGCGTTGCGTTGTCGCGAGGGTCGGGGCTTATCACGACGTGGTAGTAGCCACGCCCCTCGTCCTTCCCCGCGAGCGCGCGCGTCTCGTCCATAAGGCTTGCCCAGTCGTCGTCCTCCGAAAAAACGTTTGAGTCGAACGCGAGCGAACGCCCCTCGCGCTCCAAGTAGGCGCGGATGTCCCTCGCGCTACCCTTCCTTGCAAGCGTCTTGAGCATCGCCATCCCGCACCACCACCCTCGTCAAGTTGATCCGCCTGCGCACGACGGGGAGCGCGCGCTCGATCGTCTTGGCAATCGGGGCGAGGTTGCCCATCACGTCGTCGCGCGCCTCCGCCACCTCCGGCACGCGCTCCATGGCGCGCGCGAGCGCGTCCATCGCCTGCCTGGCGTTGGTCCTCTCCCGCACCATCTCCACGATCATCCTGTGTGCCGAGAGCACGTCGATGGGACGCCATTCCGGGTAGAGCGGCGTGCAGGTGAGGAGCACCCACTTGCTCCTGGACAGCCCCGTGAAGCCCCTGCAGTCGTCTAGCTCGCTGACCTCGTCTCGCGAGAGGCGGATCTGGATTGTGCGCTTCGACCCTTGAAGATCAGCGATCGAATCCAACCCTCTAGGCTCATTCCGCTCTCGCTTGCGCGCCGTCTGGCGATCTCGAGCGCCTCCTCGCTCACCGTGAACGAGACCTGTCTCTTCCTCTCCTGCTTCACCGAGACCCGCCTCCACCTCGTCGAGCGCGCGCCTCAGGAGCCGCGCGCTGTACCTCGCTCCCTCCGCGTACTCGCAGCAGTCGCTCACGTAAGTCCAGAACTCGCCCTCGTCGAGCGGCTCGCGGGCGGCGACGAGTGCCGCGGTGTTTGCGAGCCGTGCGCACTCGTTGAGCGTGATGCCGAGCCGACCGAGCTCGGTCGTGGCCGCGTCGAGGTTCGCGCAGACGACGTCCGTCCCGAAGTAGGTCTCAGTCTTCGTGGCATGTCTTGCGACGTACTCGGTGACGCTCACGCCCTCGGCGCGCGCCTCGGCGAGGAGCGCCGCGCGACCGCGCGCGCCGAGGGAGAGCCACACGTACTGCGTCCTCCGTGACCACTCGTCGGTCCCTCGTCGCACGGCCTTCCGGCGCGTCGCCCTATCGCGGGCGGCACCTTCGCTTGCGGGGACGCATGGGATTCCGCGCACAAGATGCTCTACGTAATCGCCCCTACTGAGACCGTAGTACGCGCACGCGAGGTCGACGAAGCCGATCTCCCACTCGCTCATGCGCACTCTTATGCGCGGCATCCGAGCCTCCCATCGTGTCTATAAAACCCGGTCAAAGGGCGGAGCCCTTGCAAGAGAGCGCGTCCTCAGCGCGTGCGTAAAACCTGCAAAAGTGTGACATTTCACGCTGTTGCAGGTTTTATGCGTCTCTTGCGTGGCCTGGGAGACGAGACCCCTGGGTCCCGTCTCTACGCCTCCTCCTTGCTCGCCTTTGCGGCGACAAGCGCGCCGTACTCCTCTGGTGAGAGCACCACGGCAGCGAGACTTCCGTCGTCATCGAGAACGTAGGCGACGCCGCGAGCATTCGCACGGCGTGCGACTTCTGCGGCGCCTGGAATGTCACCAGCACGCACGGTGCACGCGAGAAGTGCCTCGATGTCGGACACCTGGGCGAGCCTTGGCGCCGCCTTGCGCGTTGGGGACTTGCGCCTCTTCGACGGTTTCGGCGTCTCCTGCTCTACCGGTTTGGTGTCGAACTCGTCCATCTTCATCTCTCCCATCGTTCAGAGCCGCGCACCTTTGTGGGTGCGCGGCCATGCCCTTAATGCGCCGCGCCTGGCGCGGCGGTCCTACTCGGCCTGTCTCGACATGCCGAGCACGTCGCATGAGTTGACCCGGACGTCCAGCGAGATTCCGGGCATCTCGGAGTCATCGCGATCGTATGTGCCGACCGTAAAGTCGCCATCGACGACGACCTTGGCACCTTTCTTGAGCCCCTCGGCCGCCTTCGTCGCGTACTTGCCGAACCACACGCAGCTGTAGAACTCGGCGACCTCGTCGCCGTCCCTGTTCTTCCGATTGCGCGCGATGGTGAAGCGAGCGAAGTCGCTCCCTGACTCCGATTTGCCAAGCTTTGCGTCGCCAGTGAGCCTTCCGGACACGGTGATGTGGCAGACGTTCATTGCCAGCCCCTCCCTGTTTTCCTCGCGGTCTTACTTCGCCTACGAGGCTAGAGAGGGCATCATTGCGATTGGTGGACGTTCTGTTTTGTTTCGTTTCTGTTACGTGAAATAATCGGAAAGCACGGACGGCACGTTTTGCTCTGGCTCAAGGTTTTGACTCAGTCGCCTTTTCCGGTGATTAACATGGCCAAGCTTGTCGTTTGTCCCTGCTAATGAATAACCCATTGCAGCTGTTATTAGTCGGATGCCATAGTGCTGAAGTTGGTACCCAACTTGTTAGATGCCGCCGTACATGGACTACTGGGGCATGGCGTCATAGAAACGTATGTACACTGTAGTTGACAGGCATGAAAGGAGAGACGGTGGTTATGGGCTGGCGCCATCGCTCGGCGTCACGGAACGCCGTCCTCTCAGGCACGCAGAAGATGATCCCGGCATCGCCGAGCATCCCCTCCTCGACCTGCGAGACGAAAGCGTTGTCAGAGGCGGTACGACGGCGCGAGTTAATCACGGTCAGGAGCAGGGCGTCGGGGGCATCCCTATGAGCCAACTCAAGCGATTCCTGCGTGGATGCCACGTTTGTGGTCGAGGGTATGGTAGGGACGATGACAACGTCCGCCGTCGGCAGCAGGTCCCTCGTGGACTCGGTTATGGCCCCGGGCGTTTCGACGATGACGTAGTCCGAGCTCGGGTCCGGAGCCCCCTCGCCAGTGGCATGCCTCGCCCCTATCTGTGCGTCCACGCTGATGAACGCGACCTTGCGGCCACGAGCCTCGAGCACGTCGGCAAGGCCATCGGCAAGCGTGGTCTTGCCGACCCCACCCTTCTTGTTGAAGACGACCACAACCAGTGGCATAGGATCTCCCCTCTCCTGGTCTATTGCCTGCGAGGAGACGGTACATCCATCCGCGCGACAGCTGGCTGTCACCCTAGGTAACTGGTCTACTCACTGTCGGGCACGAAAACAAGCAGACTCTCGCCCATGCCAACCAACCAGCTAGCTACCTATCAGACTATCTGCCTATCACGTTAGTAAGCCATCAATCAAACCCATATCGAATGCCGCATGCCAGCCATCAAGCAAACTCAGCTATTGACCCATTATCTATCTCGCTTAGCAACTATCACTGATAGTGTCTAACAAACTATCCGCTTTGCTCAGCTTCCAACTCACAAGCTAACCTTATCCCGCCACAAGCGAGTACCATAGCAAGCTATGGTTTGAGCTGAGTTGCAAGCAATACCGCTGGCGACAGAATGGATGAGAGGCGGTGTTTTGTTGTTCTTCCCAGGGTGCTCTCTCTGCACGGAACTAAAGCGGTTGTCTCAAAGTTAGGACTGTCGAACATGGGCCGAAATCAATCAACCCTAATCATTCAAGACGACGTTTATGATGGGTCTCTGCATCTTGACGAGGTACTTCTCGACGCCATACCACATGCCGAGAAGGGTGCCGCAGCCTTCGCCTTTGCGACTGCGGATGGCCTTTCGGCAATATTCGACAGTGATGAGTTCACTAAATTTTGTCTCGATGGGCACCACTTCGACCTATTTCTTGGCATTGACTCGATAACAAACCTTAAGACGCTTGCGCGTGCGAGGGAACTCTCCAACAAGCACAATGGCCTCCTGAACGTACGTGTCTACTATGACTCGCGTCGCAGGGGCATCTTCCATCCCAAGACGACGTGGTTTGAGAACCCTGGTGGAGATGGATGCGTCGCCTTCGTAGGCTCTGGGAACCTGACTCACGCTGGGTTGCAACAGAATGTCGAAATCTTTTCCTGGATTGAGCAGGATGCCACCGCTTTCGCAACCACACTTAGCACCTGGAACGGGTGGATTGCCGCTGCCTCCGCAGCAGGCAATATCCACACCGTCGATGCTGAAATCGTCGAAGAGAAGGCAAGGGAGAACGGCCTGGTCCGCCCGCAAGCCAAGCCGACCGTCTCCACCGAGGTGGGCCTTTCAACGACAACAGCGCTTTCTGTCGACGAGGGCGGGGTAATAATATCCGCGATGCCTAGCCAAAAAACCAGAGGCTGGGGCCAGTTTGTCATGGCGAAGGAGTACTACACCGATTACTTTGGTTTCTCGATTGGCGATGACCCGGACAAGATTGACCACCGCATACTACTAAAGCCCGTCTTTGAGAACGGAGAGACAGGCCCAATGGTCAGTGCAAAGGGGAATATCAGTCGATCCAGCCACAACTACCGGCTTGAGTTGGCAGCCGCCCGAAACGTAAAAGTCGACGCCGGGGCCAGGCCCGTTGTCGTCTTCGTTAAAACTGGCGAGCGGACATATCTCTATCAGGTGTTCGGCTCTAATTCAAAGTGGACCAACGACCTGCTCGCCCTCGCTCGACAAAGCAATGACAGGCTTAGGAAGACTGAGAACGTAAAATGTCGTATCTCAGTTAGGAAGCTCATGGAAGCCATGCCCGATCTTCCACTCGTCAACGCCATAAGGAGGGGCGATGAGTAGCATGGGCTCGCAGGCAGACGCGGTTACTTACTACTTAGGCAGCAAGCGCCGGATTGCCAACGTTGTTGCCGACGCCACATGCTCATTGGCAAGCGGCGGCGCGCATGCGATCGACCTGTTCTCTGGTATGGGCTCTGCCTCTGTGGCCATGGCGGAGCACATGGACGTTACAGCCGTTGACGTGCAGGAATACTCTCGCGTAATGTGCGCCGCGCTTCTCGAGGAGGGGGCACCTGGTTCTGACGACAAGTTCTTCGACTCCATGCACGTCGCGCTGGGCAGGCTTGAGAGCGTCTACGGGAACCTCATGCAATACGAAGAGGATGCGCTGGCCGACAGCGAGGGACATGCGCGTGACATCTCCGACATCATCGAAAACGGGTGTCTCCTCCCTGCCATGGATAGGGTTCCGGGAGAAAGGCTTCGGTCCCTCATCGAGTCCTCGCGAGCCGAAGCCGCTACATGCAGTCTCGGGGACACCATTGTTCGCTACTTCGGCGGCACCTATTTTTCTTATTACCAGGCCGCCCAGATAGCTGCGGCGCGATCCGCGTTGGAGTCTGAGGAAGGCTATGCACGCACGCGCCTCCTGGCTGCCGTCATCGCCGCCGCAAGCCATTGTGGGAGCACAATAGGGGGGCAGTTCGCACAACCGCTCAGAACGGTAGACAGCAAAGGAAACATCAAGGCATCGGCAATCGCTAAGGCGGTCTCATGTCGTAGTAGGAACGTTGAGCGCTCAATCAAGGATGCCCTTGAGGAGATCGACGCAACGCGTGTGCCGCGGAGGGGCAACCAAGCAGTCAGGTCCGAGTGCCTTTCCTGGCTCTCGGCTAACCCTGCAAGGGCCGACGTAATCTATGCGGATCCCCCCTATAGCCGGTATCACTACAGTCGGTATTACCACGTGCTCGAGACCATTGCCCTTGGCGACGAGCCGGAAGTAACGCCAAACCCAGCCACCGGCCGACCCTCGAGAGGAATCTATCGTGCCGGACGATACCAATCCCCCTTCTCGACACGAACCGGAGCGGGAGGCGCCTTCGACAGCCTTTTCGAGCGTTGTTCGCTCAAGGCTCCAGCTCTCGTGCTATCGTATTCGCCCTATCCGTCGGGAAGGCCGTCAACCCCAAGAATGGCCACGATAGATGAGCTGGTAAGACGCGCTGGCCATTGGTTCGGTAGCGTGCGAGTGGTTGGTGTTGATGGCGTGAAGCACAGCAAGCTCACTTCATCAAAGGACATATTGGAGGCTAGTCCCATGGCGGAGGTGATGCTTCTTTGCAGAAACTAGAGGCAACCGAGCTTCTTGGTGACAACAACGGACTGCTGCTGCTGGGTGACAACATCCCCGTCGTAGAGTTCCTGAACAGAAGTCTCCACGAAAAGATTCGCTGCATCTATATGGATCCCCCCTACCGCAATGGCGAGGTCTACGAGCACTACAGCGACGCCGAGACGCATGAGCAGTGGGTAAAGTCGATGGCTGCCCTACTACCCAGGGTCTGGTCTCTCGTTTCCGATGACGGAAGCGTCTGGATTTCGATTGACGATGCGGAGATGGCTTATCTAAAGATTCTCTGCGACACGACATTCGGAAGAAATTCGTTCGTTGCGACCGTCGTATGGGAGCACCGGACGACTAGGGAAAATCGAGCATCGTTCTCGCACAACCACGAATACATCCTCGTGTACGCAAAGGACCCTGCACTATTTAGGAAGACCAGAAACAAGATACCCGCGCCAGAGGTGGCAAATAGATACAAGAACCCAGACAATGACCCCCGAGGCGCGTGGCAGTCGGTTACTGCGACCGCACAAGCGGGTCATGCAGTTCCCTCACAGTATTACTGCATCGAATCACCCACCACCGGCAAGAAGCACTACCCACCGAAGGGCCGCTGCTGGATATACAACGAGGAGCGGATGAAGAGGGAGATTCGAGAAGGCAACATCTATTTCGGGGCCGATGGAAACGCTGTGCCCAGGGTAAAGAAGTTCCCCACCGACAGCGTTCCCTCACTCGTCCCAAGCACGCTCTGGAGTGCTGACGAGGTCGGCACGGCGACGGCAGCCAAAAAACAACTTCTCCACCTCTTCCCGGACGCCACCGAAGGGGTCTTCGAGACCCCGAAGCCCGAGAGCCTTCTTGCCAGAATCCTTTCAATTGCGACAAAGCCCGGAGACCTCGTGCTCGACCCGTATTTGGGATCTGGAACGACTGCGGCCTCCGCCCATAAGATGGGAAGGCGCTACATTGGCATCGATGTGAGCACCCTGAGCTTCGAGTTCTCATGCAAGCGCCTCGATAGGGTTGTCGCTGGCGAGCGCTCGGGCATTTCTAGAGAGTGCGCCTGGCGCGGAGGCGGTACGTACCGCGCAATCAACCTCAGTTCACTCGGAAGAGAGACGCCGCCCAGCGAGTAGCGAGCGAAGGGGTACGCCCGGGTCAACCTGCAAGGTATCTGTGGCTGAATGATATACCATATACGGTATATTCCTGAGTTCATGGTATGCATAACCCAGAGACTCCCTTCGGAGACCACGATGGGGAAGGAAATAACGAAGGGGGGCCGTAACGCCCGCAGTCGAGCCAAGTCGCAGCGGCCGATGCGCAAGGCGCTGCACAATGCGCACGAAGCCCTGTAAGCAGGCGGCCAACCTGACCGTGGTCTCACACTACACGTACTAGCGAGCGGCAACGGCAGACCCTGCCACCTAGCGACCCTCGAATCGGAGCCTGCGCCCACGCAGGCAGGCTGACCATGCCCATCGTGAGCGAACGAGACGAGGCATGGCGTCTTGCGTACCGAAGGGCTAGTGGTTGTGATGGCACAGTGCGACACCGAATGAGAGGGACAGTTCGACTTCTATGAGACGTTCCTGCCGCGCATCGACCCGTCACTCGACGCCATCGACGACCTTGAAGGTATACGTCTCGGAGGACGAAGAGGCGAAGAGGAAGGCGATGGATGGCATGGAGAGGAGGCTTGAGGGTCGCAACGCCACTGCGGCGGACCAGGACGCAAAGCTCGTAGGCGCACTCGCGCGGGCCATTAGGTCGGCCATGGAGAACGGATGACCAATGTCTACGTGTCAACATGTCTATTTGTCAACATGACAGCAAGACAGCATGACAGCATGACAACAGGCCATTCCCTTGGGCAGCGCCGACCTGGCTGGTAGTCCGGTCGTGGCCACGATCCCCAGCGTGCGGTCGCGTGGGCCCCTCATCGCGGAACCCGTCGAGCGCCGTGTAGGCGATTGGACGCTGCGGTCGCTCTTCCGTCATCAGGCCGCCCTCGAAAGGAGTCACATACAGGAGCAATGTGGCGGGATCACTCAAGCCCCATGGGCCCCTCCGCGTCTTTCAGTGCCGCCGCGAACCCCCGTGCCATGGGCATGTAGCTCGCCTCGAAGCGATCTTGGGCGTACCCGCACGTGTCATCGAGGTAGCCAGGGGTCTTCTCGTACTCCCGCAGTCCACGGATGTAGAAGGCCCTAAGGTCCTCGGTGATGATAAATGGGGTGATGCCCGCACGCAGGCACTCCTTGAACATCACGAGCCGGCCGACGCGTCCGTTGCCATCGGAGAAGGGGTGGATGCTCTCGAGGCCCCAGTGGAACCGCACGATGTCGTCCATCGCGTGCGGCTCCCTGCTCTCGTACTCGCCGACGAGCGCGTCAACGAGTGCGGGCACGTCTTCCGGGGAAGCGGTCTCGACGTCCCCGACGGCGCCGCCGATCACATTCGAGAAGCGCTTGAAGGACCCGACGGCCATGATGGGGTCTTTGGCGTCCATGGTCCCCTCCTTGAGCGTCCGGTGAAGGGCACACAGGTAGTCGGCATCGAGTGGCGTGTCCCACGTGTCCAGGATTCGGTCGAACGCGGAGAAGTGGTTCCTCGTCTCCACGATGTCATCCACCCGCGCCGTGCCGGAGAAGGTCTCCCTGTCGAATATCTGGACGGTCTGGTCGTGGGTCAGGGTCGAACCCTCGATGTGGTTGGAGTTGTAGGCAAAGTCGCACTGGCAAGCCTTGTACACGCTCCCGTCGATGTGATGGTCCCTTTGGTAGACAAGGACCTCACGAAGCATCTCATCCATCACCTGACCCCCCTTGACGGTCGGACAACATGACGCCCCTCTGCATGTCTGCCTATTCAGCCTTGGCGCCTTCTTGATGCGGGATCGAGCCCGAGCTTGTGCGCCACCTGCGGGTCTTGGAGGCTGTCCCAGATCTCGGACTTAATCTGGTCGAAGGTGTCCGGCATGCCCTTCTTGAGCGCGACGATGCGGTAGGCGTCATCCAGGCTGCACTGCCTGACCTGGAGAAGCCCCACCTGACCCGGTTCCTTCCAGGACTTCCCCTCTAGGACCAGGGCGCCATCCTGGTCGTAGATGCTGGTGATGGCCCAGTCTGGATTGAAGCGCAGCATGTCCATGGCACCTTTGGCGCCTGCCCATAACTCCATAAGTGACCGTGCGCCTGCCTCGCCTGCCTTGTAGGGACCGCGGAAGCACCTGTAGTCGACGTCATCGCCCTTGTGCATCTTTATGATCCTCAGCCCGACGCTCGTGAGGCTGGGGTCGAGTCCCTTGGCCACCTTGGAGATCGCCTCCGAGATGGCAAGCCCCTTCCTCTCGTTGTACCAGTCCCGGTAGGAGACGAGATAACCGGGGCGCACTATGTCGCGCTCGTAGCGGGTATGGAGCCTCTCGTCCTCGGGGGACCAGTCCTCCTCGTTGTAGAAGTAGATCCTCATGCGAACCCCTAGCCCCGATTCTCCGCCTGGTCCTGATGAGGCTCGTCCTGCTGCCCGTCGCGGCGCCGGCGCAGCGTCTCGTCCAGAACGTCCCTGTGCTCCAGCCAGTAGAGGAGCAGGCCACGGACGATGCCTGAGGCGGACGAGACCCGATCGGTGGGCATCCCGTCATACCCCCACCTCTCCTGCTCGTCTATGCACGCCGCCCTGAACTTCAGATAGAAGTCGTCCGTCATGTACGCGACGAGCTTCGCCCGCTTCGGGTGCCCGGTGTCCCTGACGTACTCCTTGCTGCCGAAGACGAGGTCACTGTAGTCATCGTCGAGGAGGTTGCGCTGGACCATCCAGAGCTGCACGAGGTCGCAGATGAGCCCGGAGATTTTCACGGGGTCGTGTCGGCTGGCGACGCCCACCCTCTGCCTCCTCCCTGGCTCGCGAAGCACCTGCTGCCTCACCCGGAGGGCGATCTCCGGGCTCACGAAGAACGTCCTCAGCCTTGGCTTGTCGTCGGGCTCCTGCTTCCCACGCTTGGCCCCCTCGCCACCCTTGCCCGTGGTCGGGGTGCCCTCGGGGCGTCCCGCTGCCGCTGCGGGCTGGTCCCCGCGCGTCCTCGCAACCCTCTGCGACAGGTCGAACGCCGCTGCGCTGCTTTTGGTAAGAGACATCTGCGTCCTCTCTTAGCCTTGTGCCATCATGTACTTATGGTATCCCCGCATCAGGCGGATTCGCCCCGGTCGATCTCCCTCGCGAGCGCCTCGTAGTCCTGGGCGGTGCTGCAGCCCGGCGCGTACTCGGCGAGGAGCCGGTCCGTTACCTGCGCCTCGCGCACCTTCACGCAGCGCCTGATTCTCGAGTTGTAGACACCCGTGCCATAGCCTGCCGCCACGTCCGGCAGCTGCGCGTCGAAGGACGCCGTGAGGTTCTGGCGGGGCTCGCGCTGGCACACCACGATGCCGGAGACTGTGAGGTCAGGGTTGAGCCTCTTGTTGGAGCGTATCGCGTCGACAAGCATCATGAGCTTGCCCAGGCCATCGAGCGAGTAGCCGTCGTAGAGGATGGGAATCACGACCTCGTGGGCAGCGACGAGGGCGTTCGTCGTCATGATCCCCAGGCTCGGCGAGCAGTCTATGAGGACGTAGTCGTAGCCCCCCTCGGCGACCACGCGCTCCATGGCGTCGACGAGTATGGTCTCGCGGCACCTCATCCCCGCCATCTCGGCCTCGATTCCGACGAGCGCGAGGTCGCCTGGGACGACGTCGATGCGCTCGACCCGCGTGTGCTGGATCGCGGCGGAGACGTCCCCTATGGTCCCCGTGAGGATGTCGTAGGTCGTGGCCACGCCCTCGGACCTGGCGCCAAGCGTCCGCGTCGCGTTCGCCTGCTGGTCGAGGTCCACGACCAGGACCCTCCTCCCCATCCCGGCGAATGACGAGGCGAGGCAGAGCACCGTCGTGGACTTGCCCACCCCGCCCTTCTGGTTTGCCACCGCAATGACCCTCGTCGATGCCATGATTCCTCCCGGTTAGAATGTCTCGAACCCATATTAGTACAATACCATAATTCAACGCTGGCACACAAGAATGATATAGAAAGGCACATCGCGACCTGGTCGCGATGTGCCGCACAAAACACGTCGCTGGGCCTCTCCGCCCGTGGCGGCAGGCGCCCCCGCTCCGGTCTCAGGGGTTTGACGGGCCCAACCTCGACTCTCTGCTGTATGGGACGCCCCAGAGCGAGAGGGCGTCCTCGATGTCGCCGATGAAAAGGTCGTCTCCGGCGGAGTTGGCCGCGTGGTCAACGTCGGCGATGCCGTACAGGTCCGTGGGCTGGAACGTCACGACGGTCTCGCGCCACGCGGCGCCGAAGGAGACCCTCGTGTCCGGGCCGGAGCTCGTCTCGCGGACCCATACGTGACCGTCCGGGGCCTCGCCCCAGGAGATGGAGCGGCGCTCCTCGCCGCAGTCGCACTCCCTCGTCCGCCTCGATGCCATGGGCCCTCCGCAAGTGGTCGGGATGTGGGAATAGCAAGCAACCACATTGTGTTGATACCACGATTGTACGCATTGCCGTTCCCGACAGCGACGCTTGCCACCTACGGGTCATGGCCAGCGGCCAGGACGAGGCGCCCGAGGGCTGGTCGAGGTCTCGCAGGAGCGACGTCTCGGGCGAGATTCCGCTCATGCGCCCGGTCTATGGTCACTCCGCCAGGCGTGACGGCCTGAATCGGCCTTCGTGGATGGTCTTGCCATCCCGCGCCTCAGCCACGTGAGACCACCGGCCCCCTCCCCCGATGCCTGGCCTCCTCGGTGTCGACGCCGAGCTCGCGAAGCCCTCTGGCACGGGCGTCGTAGACCCATCTGAGGCTCCTGCCCATGTGGTCCGCAATCTCCTTGTATGTCGACCCGTCGACGTAGTAGGAGTAGAGAACCACCCTGGCGCCGGGGTTGGTCACCCGAAGGGAGATGAGGCTCGCCGCCTCGGCTATGTCCCTCGAAAGGGTCCCGAGGATGATCGAGCGCGCCTGGACCTGGGAGGCGAAGACCTCGTCGTCCGTCCCATCGGCGACTGGGTCCTCCCGCCTCCTGTCAAGGGCGCGTATCCCGACCCGGGACTCCCTTGCGACCTCGAGCGTCTCCAGCGCGCTCTTCGCTCTCATGGGCATCACACGTCACCCCCAGGCACGGCTCCCCAGATCTCGTCCCTGTGCGTGGCGCAAAAGGCGCTGATCTCGTGCGTGAGCTCGCGTGCGCGACGCTTGTCGCCCCTTGACCATGCCGTCTGGCGGGAGTCCGCGAGGGAGAAGGCGTCGCGCGCGAGAGGCCCGTCCATCGAGAGGGCCCGTTGGAAGGTCTTGTCGTCGTCAAGTCTGTCCTCGCCTCGCCTGCGCGCCCTGGCCTCGCCCTCGTCGAGACCCGCCGCAATGTCCTCGAGGATCCGCTGGCAGCGCGGGGCGTACTTGGTCTCTCGCTCGGGGTTCCTGTCACGCCACTCCCGGCTGTATGCCCTGACCCTGGACTCTATCTCGGCGTGTGAGAGCCCGCGGGCCCTCAGCTTCTCGTATGCGTCTTGGCCGTATGCAAAGCTTATGGTCGTGGGCACCACGGCCCTGAGACGCCCGAATTCGGCGGCAATCGAACTCCGCGGACATTTGGCCTGCCCCTCCCCTGACGGGGCGGCAGGCGCGCCCACAGGGGGCTTCAGGGTGGTTCCCGCGACCATGACGGACTCGGGGGTGGCCTGCCTCCTCCTTGCCAACCCCTCACTCGGGGGCTTCAGCCGGAAGGCCGCCTTGACCTGTCCGTCCGCGCCGTGCACAATGCGGCGCCTCACGAGGCGCCTCTCCTCGAGCCTGCGCTCCACGCGGCGGGCGGTCGAGTTGCTGGCGCCAATCCACGCTGCCAGGTGGGCGTAAGGGATGGTCCTCTCCTCGCCGTCCTGCAGCCTGGCCTTGAATGTCGCATAACAGACCAGGTCCTTGCCCCTGAGGCCCAGCTCGCCCACCATGTGGCCGTCCAAGACAATCGTGTCCTCGCCTACTGCCCAGGCACCGGGCGCACCATCCCTCCTTTTGGGGTGGGCGCCCTCATGTGTGAGCCTGTAGACGTTCTGCAGCTGGCCGCAGTCGTTCCTGCGCCTGCTCACGCAGACGAGGCGCTTTTCCACGAGCGCCTGGATGGCGCGCCTTGCGGTGGACTCCGAGCAGCCTAGCCACCATTGGAAGTACGCGAGCGTGCTCGTGCACTCCCCGGTGGCCGCCGCGAAGCCGCGGATGATGGCGAAGGCGAGAAGGGAGTTGCCCTTGAGCGCGAGGTCTCGCACGTAGCTGGATTGCAGCGCCACGTAGCAGCCCGACCATGCCTCGTCCCTGTACCTACTCGGCAGCATCCCGGCCCCCATCATGCCAGCCAGGCGGCCGTGCGGACCACCGAGTGGCGCTCGGAACGCTCGGCCTCCCGGTGGCCGTCCTCGATCGTCCTAATCGACTCCACGTCTTCGTAGAGGCCGGTCATGAGCAGGAGGGACAGCGTGTTGACCCTCCAGATGCTCCCGACCTTCACGGCGTCGAGCTCACCGCGGATGCACCTGTTCCTCACGTTGTGCCCGCTCGTCCCCAGGATCTCCGCCGCCTCCTCGATCTTGAGCAGTGGCGGGAGGTCCAGCAGGTCACGGTAGGTGTAGCGCTTCTGTATTGGGATGACCTGAATCGACTTAGGCATCGTCGGACTCCTCGACCTGCTCCTGTACCTGGAGCAGGTATTCGGGATCCTTTCCGAACAGCTTGGAGAGAAGGATCAGGTGAGTGGAATCCGGCGCGAACACGCCCTTTTCCCAATTCCGCACCGCGTTCGGCTTGACTCCCACGGCACGCCCCAGGGCGGCGGCGCTCATGCCGCGCTTCACTCTCTCAGTCGTCAGGTTGACGCGCCTCTTTGGTGGTACTGGGATGTAGTTGGCCTGATTACCCATGACATAAGCCCCTTATCAAAGCCTCTAACAGGCTTTATGACTTTTTTTGTCTTGGATAGTAGGTTATTTGGACTTTGAGTGCAACCGTAAACAGTGGGATGTTATCGCCAATGGCGCAAACGACTGGTAGGTGAAACAGGTGGACGGCGAGCGTCTGGCAGAGGTTCGCAATCGAGCGGGGCTGACTCAGGCCGCCCTCGCCGAGATGCTTGGCCAAAGCCAATCCCATTACGCACGATACGAGCGCGGCGTACATGACCCATCGAGCGAGACTCTCAAGAGGATATGCCTGACACTTGACGTCTCCCCGGAGTATCTCCTCGACATGGTTGATTCGAGCGCAATCGACCCCTTTGGCGGCGCGCCCCTGTCCGAGGACGAGGCGACCCTCATCTCGTGGTACAGGAAAAGCACCCCGGAGGGGCGGACGGTCATTAGAGCCACTGCAAAGGCCGTTGCAGCAACGGCGAGTCCACTGACGAACGACGAAGGAAGTGCGGCGGGAATCGCATGACGCCTCCCCCATACCTTCGTCTCCTGGACTAGGGCTCTAGGGTCCGAACATCCAATCCATATCAGTACTCAAGTACTTAAAACCTAATGGCCGCACTCTTGAAGGGGGGTCCCGTCATTTTGACAAGGGCAGAAAATCATTCTGACAAGGGGGTACCCGTCATTCTGACAAGGGGTCCCATACTTCTGAGCCCACCCCTTCGCCGGGGGTGTCGAAAACTCCCTCGGCCTCCCTGAATTCTCGCATAATTCGCCTGATTAGTCTAGTTAGCGTGTAATGTACCAATATCAAAATATAAACAGACGGCAAGGACGCCTCTGGCCATCAGACAGAAGGGATCTGTGCGCGATGCATCAAGGCAGCCAAAACGCGTGTGCGGAAAACAAAAAGCCCAGGGCGACATGTGCCCTGGGCTGCGGATTCGTGGTGGGTCGTGAGGGGGTCGAACCCTCGACCTTG
>ERZ838483.392-NODE-392-length-55830-cov-7.613877_pt1 | contig 55830 bp, 47 predicted proteins | sample MGYA00519939_ERZ838483 | MGnify/ENA primary metagenome ERZ838483 (study PRJEB31850, sample SAMEA3708836) | human gut metagenome | biome: human gut; feature: human-associated habitat; material: faeces | place: China | collected 2014 ...
CTATGTGATTGAAATTGGTGTCTTTGTGATGGCAGCCGGAACTCTTGTTATGGCGCTGAAGATGGGAAGGATGGAAGAACTGTGAATTCCAGTTTTCTGCTATCATAAAACAGAATATATCTGACAGAACGCACCGTAGAAATACGGTGTTTTTTGTTACCCCAAACCCATAATTCAATACATAACCACAGGTTAGTACAAATACCTTATGTGCTTTTTTGAAAAGCTTAGAAAGGGATATTTACCCCGATTTTCGCGGTGATCCGGGAACTTCCGACAGGAAAAGGATTTGCAGATATTTGTTTTATACCGAGAAAAATGTATGCAGATAAGCCTGCGGTTGTAGTTGAACTGAAATGGGACAAAAGTGCCCGGGGAGCACTGGAGCAGATAAAAGACCGGGAGTATGTGGAGGCGTTGAAGGAATATAAGGGAAATTTGCTGTTGGCAGGAATTAATTATGATAGGAAAACGAAAACGCATACATGTGTGATTGAAAAATTCCAGAAAGTGTGAGTTATTAGTATTGGTTTGAGAAAAAAGCGAAGAGGGTCTGGCGTGATGCCGGACCCTCTTTAGTAATACTATCTTTGTTTGAAAGAAACTCTTTCTGTAACATTCACATGAATTTTATCCCAGAGTCTGTTGCAAAGAACCGTATAAGCAGCACCGAAGATGTTGGTTCCGATACGGAGAACAAGGGCGTAAGGAAGACCGAAAAGTGTGGTGGCGATGGAGAGGGCACCAAAGGTGTTGAAAACGGTCTGCCATGGATAGCTTGCAGAGTATCCAACTCCGATTCCGCCGATCATTCCGATATATGGGTACATACTCTCGGGAAGCAGAAAATAGAGCACCAGAAAAACAGCGCATCCGATGATATTGTATAATCCTCTCGGAACAGCACGTTGTTCACAGTCTTTTGTAAAAGGAAGACATACGGACATACAGGCGATTCCTGCCCACATGGCACGGGGAAGACCTGCCAAATTTATAAAAAGCATGGCACTCGAAACGATAAAAGTCAGTTTCAGATACCAGCGGCTTCTTGCAGAGTGCAGATTGAATTCGCGGAAAAGATCTGAAAAAGTTCTGCGGTAGGGACGATTTTTCTGATTCTTATAGAAAATCCCCATACACAGGAGCATTCCCACGAAAAGACCGATGACGCGAAGCAGATAGGCATGTCCCTGCACATCATATCCGGTCAGAAGAAGATAACCAAGAACAAAAGTGGAATGATTATACATAATAACATTGTGGCATCCAAAAATCATTAGTAACAGGATGCAGACAAGATGCACAAGAAATCCTGCTAGTGGCGGAAGCATATTTGCGAGACGCGGTCCGGTCATGAGAATAGCAAAGAGGAGGACGATAACACCAAGTCCATGTGTGGTTCGAATCCCGAAATCGGCCTGCCGGAGTACCAGAATAGCCAGAAGTACCGTAACACCTACGACGCTGTTCTCGGGTTCAAGAAATTTGCTGAAAAGAGAAACAACCGCTACACAAAAAGCCATGACCAAATATACTTTAAAATTGTAAATCAGAATATGGCGCCTTTTTTCTTTTGGGGTGGTAGTTTTGTGAATCAGTTGCTTGGATCCGGCAGAACTTAACTGCAGTTCCTGATAAAAAGTCATAAATTTTCATCCTTTCTATTTACAAAGTAAAATGTAGAGGAAACTATAACGCAAAACAGGAGAAAGGTCAAGAGAAAAAGAGTTTGGTTATGGGAATTTGATAGTGCGGGACAACAGCTGGGCATGAAACGAATCGTGAACTGTACAGAAAAACGCAAGACTTATAAAAAATATGAAAAATTTGTAAAAAAAGCCGATTGACTTTTGGAAAAAAGCAAGGTAGGATAGATAAAAACTGTAGAGTGGAAAATAATTACAGTTTGTTCGGGTGATAAAGGGAGTCATCCGGAGAGGTTTTATGAGAGGAGAAAAATATGAAAAACCAGAAGTACAGGAAGTTACTTGCGTCAGTGCTGGTCTGTTCGATGATACTGGGGAATGTACCGGCTGCGGTTTATGCGGAAAGTGATGTACGGATGCAGGAAGTGCAGGAACAGCAGCAGGAAGAAGCTTCCGTGGATACGGAAGGAAACGGGAATGTTGTGGATTCTGAAAAAGACAAAGATGAGAACACAGCAGGAAGCAATGAAAGTGTGGAGACTTCGACAAACGATGCAACAGGGAAGGTGACAGAAGGTACGCAGTCCACAGAGCAGAAAGAAGCATCACAGGATGCAAAAAGCAGTGATGCAGCACAGTCCGCAGATACAGCGCCACAGAGCATGTCGGCAACACAGGCGGATACAGCGGAAAAAACGCTGGAGATCCATGCAACAGATGCCGTAAAAGGAGCCGGACTGCTGAGTAAATTTAACGAATGGTTTGGTACAGCTACCAAATATCGATATACGCAGGGCGAAAAACAGGCGGAGGTTTCCGCGTTAAACGCTCTGACGGATTATCATTTTTCAGCTGGCAGCATGACCGTTGAAAAATATGTGAATAAAGGAAGTGTTTTTAAACCAAAGTATGTGTGGGAGACTGCCGGAAGTGTTACGGTTAAAATCTATTATAATGTAACATTCAGCATCACAGATCTCACAGAAGCCGGCGTGCAGATGGATGGTGCGGATGTAACCGGTACGGTGAAAGTATACAGTGATGAAAGCAAAACTTTTACCGTGAAACAGATAGAAGGCTATACGACAACGGTAAAAACCGGCGAAACCGTGATGAATCCGGAAGCGGATGGTACATATAAGCTTTCTGCCCTGACAGCGGATACAACGATCAGCGTTGTATATGAGGCGTCGGAAGGTGTCAATATCTATGTGACGACACCGTCCAATGGAAGTATCCAGGTAAATGGTCAGACCGCAGACAGAATCCGGGTGGGACTGAATGAGAGTTATAACGTCAGTGCAGTACCGGAAAGTGGTTATGCAGTAGAGAACATTCTGGTCAATGGGACACCGGTGGAAAATGTTACCTATCAGAATCAGACGGCAACCGTTACATTGAATTCCGGTGCTGTCAACGATGCTGAGATTCAGGTGACAGCTGAGACTGTTGCATGTAATCTGGACGCAGCAGATGCGGAAGTGTCTTACCGTGAAGGAATGTCCATGGATAAGGTGACACAGAATATCTTTGATGCAGTCATGGGAACGGAAAGTGTACCGGAGGTAACGCTCAACAATCTTACAATAGAATACGATGCATCACTGACCGGTCTTGGAAACTGGAAAGCACTGGGATATCAGCCGGAATGGTATGAACCTACCTTACACCGTTTCGGAAAATCAACAGAAAAAATACGGATCACCTATCCGGGAACGGAGAAATATCCGTCCATGAGCAAGACGGTCACCATTACTTTAAAGGATTTGCGTGAGGCAACTACGGTTTCTGTAAATGACGGAATTATGATGAAATATCAGAGCACCGAAATGATGGATGCAGTGATCCGGGTTTTGATCGCACAGAATGCAACGGTGACCGATGCAGAAGGAAATGTGATCGATACAACAGCAGATGACTTTTCCTATACTCCGGCAACAGACGAATGGTCTGCGGGAGAACAGGAAATTACCGTTACTTATAATGGAAATGATGACTATCTTTCCAGCAGTACGACCACGGTTATCACAATCAAAAAAGGGGATGCCAGTGTATGGGTGAACAGCCAGAATATCAAATACGGCGAAAGCTTTTCACAGGTATTTGCGGCAGATCCGGCAGATGCAGTGCCGATAGGCATGATTGTGGGAATTGACGGAAACGGAAAAACTTTTGTCGGATTCGATGTGTCCAATGTAGTGATCAAACAGCAGATCCCTGTTATTGGTACAACGATAGAAATTCCGCTGGAAAATGCGATTCTGACGCTGGTACCGAGTGGAAAAGTAAAGATCGGAAATCTGATGACTATTATCAATAAACTTCCGAATCTGGGAGACAATGCAGGCGTTATTTCCGCAGTCCAGAAAATTGTGGATGCCATTCTGAAGATTTATCCGGCAGCAGCGGATTTTGAAATCTCTTTCAAGCGTCCGACAGAGTCCGGGGTATATCTGGCAGTTGGAGCATCCACGAGTCAGAACTATGAGACGGCAGTTGGTGTCGGATATCTGACAATCGCTCCGCAGACCGAGAACGTAAAACTGGAGTTCAATAATCCGCTTCCGGAAGGCTGTACACTGACCTATCAGGAAGCACAGAACTTTGGATTTGGCGGAAAAGCCGTACAGAATGGACAGACTGTTACAGCCAATGTAAAAGCAAAATATTCCGGTGTGGCAAATACAGGTGAAGTAATCACATGCAGTGAGGAACCACTTCGTGAGCCTGGATCTTATATAGAAACCATCTATACCATTGGCGGAAACTATGTGGCAGAGCCGGTCATCAGATGCTATACCGTGAAGAGAGCGGAGACAGAGATCCGGTTCGACGGTGCAGATGCCGATAATATCTATACCGTTCCATACGACGGCAATCCACATGGGGTGACAGCCGGTGTATACAGTGGAGAGGAAAGAATTGCGGAAGCAAGTATTATTTATATGAGTTCTTCCGGATATAAAAGTGAAGTTCCGCCGACAGAGACAGGCATGTACCAGGTAATGGCATCTTATGCAGGAAGCGACAAATACAAATGTATCGAAGCTGTCTATGCAAGACTGTTTATTGTACAGAAAGAGGTAACCGTTACACCGGACAGCTATGGACCGGTTTATTATCGTGATACACTGCCGGAATTCACCTATACAGTGACCGATGCAAATGAGAATGTACTGTCAGCAGAAGAAATCGCAACACTTGGAACAATTTCCGTTGTGAAAACAGATCCTGCAGAGACAGCAGGTTTCTATACACTGACAACACAGATCGAAAATGCAAATAAAAACTATAAAATCAACTGTGTGGATCGTACCTTTGAGATTCGGAAAAGACCGGTTACCGTACAGACCGATTCTCTGGAAATGACATATGGCGATACCGTGCCATCCGTTACTTATACGGTTTATGATATGGACGGAACAGTTGCAGCACCGGAAAAAGTCAATGTGGCAGAGGATTTCCCTTCTCTGACTTTCGGTATTGAAGGACAGGAGGAAGGAAAATATCTGGCAGCCAATCAGGCATATGCGATTACTGCGACCGGACTGGAAAATGAGAACTTTGAGGTGACATATACAGCAGGTACACTTACGGTACAGCCAAGAAAACTCGGTGTTACCATTGACCCGAAACAAAAGACCGAGGGAGAAGAAGATCCGGAACTGACTTATGTAGCAGCCAGAGTGACAGATGAGGTAACTGCACAGGCGGCAGAAGAAAATGCGCTTGTGGACGGAGACGAGCTGGGAATCACACTGACACGTGAAGCAGGAGAAGAACCGGGATTCTATGACATCTATGTCAATACCGCACAGATGAACAGCAACTATGTGTTAGCACAGGAGCCGGATGGAGCAGACAAGTTTGAAATTGTCAAGAAAGCTACGGATCCGGATGATAACAAACCGATCACTCCGGAAGAGCCAGATAAGAATCCGGAGGAGCCGGACAAAAACCCGGATAACAAGGATGATGAAAACGGCGGAACCAATACACCGGGAAATACAGACAATAACGGTGGAAATAATACACCGGGAAATACGGACAATAACGGTGGAACCGCTACATCCGGAAACACGGATAATAACGGCGCAGGACAAGATACCGTTCAGGAAAATCCGACAACTGGCGATACAGCGAACAGCACAATAAACAAAGTAAGTAATACGGCAAATACAGCTGGAAGCACAACGGAGAGCAAAGGTGTGAATACAGGGGATACATCGAATGTAGTGATGTATCTGTGTATGATGGCAATTGCACTTGTGGCTGTAGCTGCAGGTGTAATCTTCAAAAGAAGATACAGAAAACAGTAAAAGACAGTAGCACAGAGAACCACAGAGGACGTTTTGTATAAAACAGAACCTGTGGTTCTTTTTGTATACCGCTTTCGCAATCGCCACACCGCCAGTCACAGAAACGGTTTGTGTGCATATATTAACCAAAACGGTCATCATTGAGAGGAACTCTCAAAATGTCATCTCCTGTTATAAAATCCATGCAGACCGCATCCGACCGTGGTCAGCTTCAGATCCAGATTGTGTCTCGGATTCAGAACCGACCCATCCGGGAAGCAAAAATCAGTATCAGTTATACCGGAGCGCCGGGGCAGCCGTTAGAACAGGTACAGACGAACAGCAGCGGGCAGACGGAAATGCTGGAACTTGCAGCACCGCCGGTGGAGTACAGCCTGCAGCCTTCGGTGGAACAGCCGTATTCGAAATACAATCTGAATGTGGAGGCAGAAGGATACGAACCGGTGGAAGTATCCGGAAGTGAGATCCTGTCCGGTGAGATCAGCAGACAGAAAATAGAACTTCGACCGCTCAGCGACGGTGCCTATGAAGATGTGGTGATCCCGGATCATACGTTGTTTGGTGATTATCCGGAAAAAATCCCGGAGGAAGAGGTGAAACCGGTGAATGAGTCCGGGGAAATCGTACTGAGCCGTGTGGTAATCCCGGAATATGTAGTGGTTCATGATGGCTCTCCGTCAGATTCAACCGCCAATAATTATTATGTGAGATACCGGGATTATATCAAAAATGTGGCGTGCAGCGAAATCTATGCAACCTGGCCGGCAGAGACGATCAAGGCAAATGTCCTGGCGATCATGTCGTTTACACTGAACCGCGTGTATACCGAATGGTATAGAAATAAAGGATACGATTTTACGATCACTTCGTCCACCGCCTTCGATCACAAATGGATCTACGGCCGCAACATTTTCGACAGTATCTCCAACATTGTGGATGAACTTTTTGAAAATTACCTGTCCCGTCCGAATGTCCGGCAGCCGATCCTGACGCAGTACTGCGATGGACAGAGAGTGACCTGTCCGCAGTGGATGAGTCAGTGGGGAAGTAAGTATCTGGGAGATCAGAACTATACTGCGATCGAGATTCTCAGAAACTATTACGGGGACAGCATGTACATCAATTCCGCGGAGGAAATCTCCGGGATTCCGGCATCCTGGCCGGGATATGATCTGGATATCGGGGCGAGCGGTGTGAAAGTGAGACAGATCCAGGAACAGCTAAATACGATCGGAGAAGTTTACACGGAAGTTCCGCAGGGACCGGTGGACGGAATTTACGGAGAGCGGACAAAAGAGGCAGTCCGGCAGTTTCAGTCCGTGTTTGGACTGGGGCAGACGGGAATTGTCGATTATCCGACCTGGTATAAGATTCAGGAAATCTATGTGGGCATTACGCGGATTGCAGAACTGTATTGAAGAAAGTTCGGTGATTAGCATAAATTTTATGGATAAAATTTGTCAATAATGCCAGCATTACAATTTTGACAGGAAAACTATAAAGGATTATAATAGATAATCAGGGGAATATACGTGACGAGGAGCAACAGGAGGAAATACCAGAAAGTGATAAGAAAAAAATGGAAACGCATGCTGGCACTGTCCATGGCATGTACGATGACAGTATCTATGGCAGTGCCGGCTGTGGCTGCACAGGAGGGAGAAACCAGTTTACAGACGGCAGAGGCAGCAGAATTACAGGAGACCCCGGAACAGTTTGAGGCAAGAACGGGATATCATTTACCGGATGGATATACATATGTATTGAATAACGGTTTTGTGATCATACAGACAGATGGTTCGCCACAGATTACACCGGTTGCAACGCCGGAACCGACACCGGAGGAAACACCGACGCCAACAGTGACGCCAACGCCATCGGCAACACCGGATGTGACAACACCAACTCCGGCACCGACAGAGACAACTACACAGCCATCTGCGACACCGGAAGCAACCACAACACCGGAAGCGGCAGATCCGGCGCAGGAGGCAGAAGCGGAAAATATACCGGTTATTACCGCATTTCCACAGTCGGTAGAAGTGCCGGTGACCGTAGAAGATTACCGTTTCTGGACGGTATCAGCCAGCAAAAAAGCAGCACAGGCGAAGGCAAATCTGGAGATCAAAGAAGAGATGTCTGAGGATTCCCGGAGCGTGGGAAGTCTGGAAGAGGGCGGTATCTGCTATATCTTAAAGAAAGAAGAAGGCTGGTACTATGTGGAGTCCGGAAATGTCCGTGGCTTTGTAGAGAAAAAAGCGGTGAAAAAAATCGGAGATAAGAATGAAGCACTGCTGACTCCGGTTTATGCGGTGGAGATGATCGCACCGGCGGAAAATCAGGCGTACACCTATTATCGTGCGACGATTCAGCAGACCGAAGCAAAAAAAAGCTATGCACTGTGCAAAGGTGATGAGCTGAATATCCGGGCGGATAAGAACACAGACAGTGAGATCGTCGGAACGATGAAAAAAGGAAATCTGTGCTATATTCTGGCAGATGAGACGGAAGAATGGGTGTATGTGGAATCCGGAGAGGTCCGTGGATTTGTAAAGAAAGAATACCTGCAAACCGGCAAGAAAGTAAATAAAAAAGTGAAAAAGACCGGGGAGGATCAGTTTACACTGGCAGTTGCTCAGGTAGATCCGAAGGAGAATCCGGCACTTTATTATACAATTACTTCCATGAAAGCAGGAATTCCGGACGGAGCAATCCGTGATTCGATCGTGGATTACGCTAATGGGTTCCTCGGAACAGTCTGGGAGAAAGAAGGAACCAGTCTTTGCGAGGGAATCGACACGAAGGAATTTGCCGAGCAGATTTATGAGGCGTACGGATATGATGTTACGGATAAAGATGGAAATGTGCAGGAACAGGGAAAGGTTTCTGTGGATCAGGCAAAACCGGGCGATGTAATCTGTTACGGATCCGGGGAGGAAGCAAGTGCAGCCGGTATCTATGTGGGTGACGGCAAGATAGTACAGGCTTCTGAGACGAGAGGAAAAGTAGCGACGGTAAAGGTAGATACCACGCAGGAGAGTTTTGCACTGGAACTTTTTGAAGATACGAAAGTGATCGCAGGAAGTAAGAATATCAGCGAGGTCAATGCAACAGAAGCGATGTACGGACAGGATCTGGGGCTTTTTAAGCTGACATATTACTGTGCCTGTGCAAAGTGCTGCGGAAAGGCAACCGGAATTACGGCTTCGGGAGCGAGAGTTGCGGAAGGAGAAACGATTGCGGTGGATCCTTCGGTGATTCCTTATGGAACGAAGGTTATTATCAACGGACATATTTTTACGGCGCAGGATTGCGGCAGCGGAGTGAAGGAGAATCATATTGATATCTATGTGGATGATCATGAGAGAGCACTGGCGCTGGGATGCAATTATGCGGAGGTGCATTTGATGAAATAAAGAGAAGGAACTGTCACACTCGGGTGAGTGTGGCAGTTTTTGTCTCTATATAAAAAATAAATTGCGATAAATGTATACACAATTAAGTGAATACAGCGAAGAAATGGGAAAATAAAAAGGATTTTGCGGGAGAGGGGTGGAATATATTTAACAGAATAGGTGAAAAAGAAATGTTTTTTTGGCGTTTTTTGTAATGGAAGGGGTGGTGTGTTTGAATATCAGGGAACGGGCAGAAGAACGGGAGTATCAGTATCTGAGTCCATATGCTTCGCACAGCAGGGAGTCGAAGGGACGGGCGCGTGTGGAGGAGGAGTGTGATATCCGGACGGTTTATCAGAGAGACCGGGATCGGATTATTCATTCGAAGGCGTTTCGGAGGCTCAAGGATAAGACGCAGGTGTTTCTGGCGGCGCAGGGGGATCATTATCGGACCCGGCTGACGCATACGCTGGAGGTGTCGCAGACGGCGCGGACGATCGCGAAGGCACTGGAACTGAATGAGGATCTGGTGGAGGCGATTGCGCTGGGACATGATCTCGGACATACGCCGTTCGGGCATGCGGGTGAGTCGGCGCTGAATGAGATCTGCCCGGAAGGATTTGCTCATTTTAAGCAGAGTGTCCGGGTGGTGGATCGGCTGGAGAAGAATGGGGAAGGGCTGAACCTGACCTGGGAGGTACGGGATGGAATGTTGAATCACCGGACATCCGGTACACCGCATACGCTGGAAGGACAGGTGGTGCGGCTGTGTGATAAGATTTCCTATATCCATCATGATATGGACGACGCACAGAGAGCCGGGATTTTTCAGGAAGATGATATCCCGATTACAATCCGGGTGATATTGGGAGATTCCTGTAAGGAACGGTTAAATACATTGATTCATGATACCATTCGAAACAGTTACGGCAAAGATAAGGTGGAAATGACGCAGGAGATCGGAGAGGCAATGCGGGAACTGCGGGCACTGATGTTTCGAAGTGTTTATAATAATCCGGTAGCGAAAAAGGAAGAGGAAAAAGCAAAGACCATGCTGCAGGAGATGTACCTGTACTACAGCAAACACCCCGAGCAGATGTCCGGAGAATATCAGAAGCTGATCGCAGAAGGTGAGAGTAAGGAACGTGTGGTATGCGATTATATTTCCGGTATGACGGATCAGTATGCGATGGCAAAATTCAAAGAACTCTTTATTCCAGCAGCCTGGGCGGTATATTGATCAGACCAGATATCTGCCAAAGAAAAGAAATTATATAAAAAGACAAAACAGTAGCGAAAAACGCGAATTTTGTCGAAGAAAAAGAGAAGCCGGACAAATAAAAAAGGATATTGTCGCCGCACGGGGAATATATATATACGTGGGTAAATGACAACAGTGGATAAAGGAGAGAGAAAACATGCGTTATTCGGATGATCTGATCGAAGAAATTCGAATGAAAAACGATATTGTAGATGTGATTTCCGGCTATGTGAAATTGCAGCGAAAAGGAAGTTCTTATTTCGGACTTTGTCCCTTTCATAATGAAAAATCACCGTCATTTTCCGTAAGTCCCGGAAAACAGATGTATTACTGCTTTGGATGCGGAGCAGGTGGTAATGTATTTACCTTTCTGATGGAATATGAGAATTTTACATTCCCGGAAGCACTGGAGATGCTGGCGGACCGCGCAGGAGTGGAACTTCCGAAGCTGGAATATTCCAAAGAAGCAAAAGAACAGGCGGATCTGAAATCAGCACTTCTTCAGATTAATAAAGAAGCGGCGAAGTTTTATTACTATCAGCTGCGTCAGAAAGTCGGGGAACAGGGGATGGCGTACCTGAAAGGCAGAGAACTCAGCGATGAGACAATCAATAAGTTCGGTCTTGGGTATTCTGATAAGTTCAGCAACAACCTGTACCGCTATCTGAAGGGAAAAGGATATTCCGATGATCTGCTGAGACAGTCAGGACTGTTTAATGTGGATGAAAAACGTGGCATGTACGATAAGTTCTGGAACCGTGTGATCTATCCGATCATGGATGTAAACAACCGCGTGATCGGATTTGGCGGCAGGGTTATGGGGGATGCGAAGCCCAAATACCTGAACTCCCCGGAGACGAAGATCTTTGACAAGAGCCGGAACCTGTACGGACTGAATATGGCGCGTTCATCGAGAAAGAAAAACCTGATCATCTGCGAGGGTTACATGGATGTGATCTCCATGCACCAGGCAGGATTTAACAATGCAGTGGCGTCTCTGGGAACGGCGCTGACCTCCCAGCAGGCGAGTCTTCTGAAACGGTATACTGATGAAGTCCTGATCATCTATGACAGTGACGAGGCGGGTGTGAAAGCGGCACTTCGGGCGATTCCAATGTTAAAGACCGCCGGACTTTCCACAAAGGTGATTAATCTGAGACCTTACAAGGATCCGGATGAATTTATCAAAAACATGGGAAAAGAAGCGTTTCAGGAGCGGCTGGATCATGGAATGAACAGCTTTATGTATGAACTGAAAGCACTGGAGGGTCAGTACGATATGGAAGACCCGCAGGGCAGAACGGACTTTTTCAAAGAGACGGCAAAACGGCTGCTGCGTTTTGAGGATGAGCTGGAACGGAGCAGTTATATCAAAACCATTGCCCGAACCTATCAGGTGGAGCCGGAGGAACTCAGAAAAATGGTCAACCGGCTGGCGATGAAAGGTGCAGGAATGACAGAGACCGTCAAACCCAAATCGGGTCAGAACCGTAATAAAGAAAAGCAGAACGGATACGAGGTATCCCAGAAACTGATGCTTACCTGGCTGACATCTTATCCGGAGATTTTCGGGGAGGTGAGCCGGTATATCGGACCGGATGATTTTACCAGACCCCTCTATCATCAGGTTGCCGAACTGTTGTATGAACAGTACCGGCAGGGGGAACCGAACCCGGCAAGACTTCTGAACCAGTTTACGGACAGCGAAGAACAGACCGAGGTGGCAGCTGTATTTAACGCCACGATACCGCTGGATTCGGAACAGGAGAGGGAGCAGGCATTACTGGATGTGATATGCAGAATGAAGGAAGACAGTATCGCGCACCGCACGGAGCATCTGGTACCTACGGACATGCAGGGGCTGATGCAGCTGATGCAGGCGAAAAAAGAGCTGGAAGAACTGAAAGCCGGAAAGCTGCATTTGCATATTTCTTTTCGTTAAGGATAAAATATAAACAATATATGGAAGGATGGAAAAACAGATGGAAATGGATAAAGCCCAATTTGCAGAACAGTTGAAAAACCTTGTGGAATTAGGCAAGAAGAAGAAAAATGTGCTGGAGTATCAGGAAATCAATGATTTCTTCAAAGGAATCACCCTGAACAACGAGCAGATGGATCTGATCTTTGAATATCTGGAATCCAACGGTGTGGATGTACTCCGGGTAACCGAAGATGACGCACTGCTGGATAACGAAGACATGCATATGGAAGAAGAGGAAGTGGATCTGGAAAATATTGACCTTTCCGTGCCGGAAGGTGTTAGCATCGAAGATCCGGTCCGTATGTACCTGAAAGAAATCGGTAAAGTACCGCTTCTGAGTGCAGAAGAAGAGATCGAGCTGGCAAAACGAATGGAAAACGGAGATCAGGCAGCGAAAAAACGTCTGGCAGAAGCCAACCTTCGTCTGGTAGTCAGCATCGCAAAACGTTATGTGGGACGTGGCATGCTGTTCCTGGATCTGATTCAGGAAGGTAACTTGGGGTTGATCAAAGCAGTAGAAAAATTCGATTACACCAAAGGATACAAGTTCAGTACCTATGCAACCTGGTGGATCCGTCAGGCAATCACCCGTGCGATCGCCGATCAGGCGAGAACAATCCGTATTCCGGTGCATATGGTAGAAACCATCAACAAACTGATCCGTGTGTCCAGACAGTTACTGCAGGAGTTAGGCCGTGAACCTACGCCGGAAGAGATCGCAGAAGAGATGAACATGCCGGTAGAGAGAGTCCGTGAGATCTTGAAGATCTCTCAGGAACCGGTATCTTTGGAAACCCCGATCGGTGAAGAGGAAGACAGCCACCTGGGAGATTTTATCCAGGATGATAATGTTCCGGTACCGGCAGATGCGGCAGCATTTACCCTGTTAAAAGAACAGCTGGTAGAGGTGCTGAGCACGCTGACCGAGAGAGAACAGAAAGTACTTCGCCTGCGTTTTGGTCTGGATGATGGAAGAGCCAGAACGCTGGAAGAAGTAGGAAAAGAATTCAATGTCACAAGAGAACGTATCCGTCAGATCGAAGCGAAAGCGTTAAGAAAACTGCGTCACCCCAGTCGCAGCAGAAAGCTGAAGGATTACCTGGATTAATGGAATTATCCAGAAGACTTCGGATGAATGCTTCTTTTGTGACACCGGGGAACCGGCTGGCAGATGTGGGAACGGATCACGGATATATTCCGATCGCTCTGCGTCTTGAAGGCGTGATCCCGTCGGCGCTGGCGATGGATATCAATCCGGGACCGCTCGAGCGTGCAAAAGAGCATATACGACAATTTGATCTGGAAACAGATATACATACCCGCCTCTCCGATGGTGTACAGGCTCTGTGCCCCGGGGAGGCGGATTCTGTCCTGATCGCCGGTATGGGCGGGGCGCTGACGATAAAGATCCTGGAAGCGGGGAAAGATGTACTTTCTTCCGTACAGGAACTGATCTTACAGCCCCAGTCGGAGATCGACAAAGTGCGGTTGTACCTTCTGACCCACGGCTATGCGATCACCGGAGAAAAGATGGTGTTTGAGGACGGAAAATATTATCCCGCCATGCGGGCAGTACATGGGGAAATGCCGCTGTGGCAGGATGTGGAGTTACAGTATGGAAAGTATCTGCTGGAAGAGAAACATCCGGTATTACAGGAATATCTGAAAGAAAAAGAGAAAACCTGTAAAAAAATACAGGAAAAACTTGCAGCAGACGGGAAAAAAGCAGAAAAGATCACCGCACGGCAAAAAGAGCTGGAAGATGAACTCCGGCTGATCGGGCAGGCACTGGAGGTGTATGAACGATGACATGTAAAGAAATCATGGAAAAACTGGAAGAACGGTGGAATCCTTCCTATGCACTGGAATGGGATAACGTAGGACTTCTGGTGGGAAGAGAAGACAAGGAGATCAAAAAGGTTTTCACGGCGCTGGATGCCACGGAAGAGACGATTGCACAGGCACTGGAATTCGGTGCGGATCTTCTGATCACGCATCATCCGATGTTGTTTTCTCCGGTAAAGAAGGTGACAAGTGCAGATTTTATCGGTCGCAGACTGATCACGATGATCCAGGCGGATCTGTGTTATTATGCGATGCATACAAACTTTGATGTGAAGGGTATGGCACAGCTGAACCAGGAATGTCTGGGGCTTGCGGAACGTGAAGTACTCGAAGAGACCGCTCCCGGGGAAGGGATCGGAAGAGTGGGTGTGCTGGATGCACCGATGGATCTGAAAACATTTGCCGAAAAAGTAAGAAATGACTTTGAGATTCCCGATGTACGGATGTACGGGGATCCGGCAAAAAGCGTCTGTCGTGTGGCAGTCAGCAGCGGATCCGGAAAAAGTATGATCCGTGGCGCGATCGCCAAGGGCGCGGATGTGATCGTCACCGGAGATGTGGACTATCATTCCGCAATCGATGCGGTAGCACAGGGAATCGCTGTGATCGATGCCGGTCATTATGGAACAGAATATGGATTTATCGCATATATGAAACAGGAATTGGAAGCAATGTTTCCGGAACTTGAAGTTGGCTCCGCCAGAGTACATCATCCGTACGAGGTGGTGTAGCGGCAGATGAAAGGAGTGGTGAAGATGGGACTTAAGATGTGTAAAGTAACAGTCGGTACCAGACAGAAGGAATATCCGGATGGAACGCCTTATGGAGAAATTGTCAAGGATTTTGACCAGGACTGTAGGTATCCGGTTGTACTGGTGACGGTGGATGGAAAGCTTCGCGAACTTCACAAAAAGATACACCGGGACTGTCAGATCTCACTAGTGACGGTGGCAGACAGTATCGGGCATAAAACCTACAAAAGAAGTATGAATCTGCTGCTGTTAAAGGCGATTTATCATGTGGCAGGACATGAGAAAATCAGAAAAATCGTCCTGCATTTTACGGTGGGAGAGGGATTTTATTATACGATCGACGGAGATGTGACGATCGATCAGCCGTTTCTGAATCGGGTGGAAGCGTATATGCACGAACTGGTGAAAAAACGTGCGCCGGTGATGAAGCGGAGTGTGTCTACGGCTTCTGCGATTGATCTCTTTCACAAATATGGCATGTATGACAAAGAAAAACTGTTTCGTTACCGGAGAAGTTCCCGGGTAAATATCTATAATCTGGAGGAATTTGAGGATTATTTTTACGGGTATATGGTATGGCATACCGGATATCTGAAGTATTTCAAATTGTATCCGTATGACGAGGGCTTGGTGATGCAGATGCCGACCCGGAAAGAACCGGAAAAACTGCCGCCGTTTACGCCGTCACCGAAGATTTTTCAGGTGCAGAAAGAAGCGGAAAAATGGGGCGAGATGATGGGAGTTTCCGTGGTAGGGGAACTGAACGAGAAGATCTCGAAAGGAAAAATGCAGGAACTGCTACTGATCTCGGAAGCCCTGCAGGAGGGAAGAATCTCAAAGATCGCAGAGCAGATCATCGAGCGTGGCGGTGTAAAATTCGTTATGATCGCCGGACCGTCCTCTTCAGGAAAAACCACATTTTCTCATCGCCTGTCAATCCAGCTGGCGGCTCACGGGATGAAACCGCATCCGATCGCAGTGGATAATTATTTTGTAAACAGGGAAGATACGCCGCGGGATGAAAACGGGAACTACAATTACGAGTGTCTGGAAGCTATCGATGTGGAACTTTTCAACCGCGATATGAATGCGCTGCTTAAGGGCGAGCGGGTGGAACTGCCACGGTTTAATTTCAAACTGGGAAAACGGGAATACAAAGGGGATTTCCTGCAGATGCAGCCGAACGATATTCTGGTGATCGAGGGAATCCACGGACTGAACGACCGGCTGAGCTATTCGCTTCCGACGGAGAGCAAATTCAAGATATATATCAGTGCGCTGACGCAGTTAAATATTGACGAACACAACCGGATTCCGACGACGGACGGACGATTGATTCGCCGGATTGTCCGGGATAACCGAACCCGCGGAACGAGTGCGAAAGCAACGATTGCGATGTGGCCGTCGGTTCGCCGTGGAGAGGATGAAAATATCTTCCCCTATCAGGAACAGGCAGATGCAATGTTTAACTCGGCACTTCTGTATGAACTGGCAGTGCTGAAACTGTACGCGGAGCCGGTACTCTTCCAGATCGGTCCGGACGAACCGGAGTATCAGGAAGCGAAGCGGCTGTTAAAATTCCTGGATTATTTTGTGGGGATCCCCAGTGAGGATATCCCGAAGAACTCTATCCTGAGGGAATTCGTGGGCGGCAGCTGTTTTGATGTGTAAAATAATGTGCGAAAAATATATATTTATAAAAGATATATGAAAAAATGTCAGGGGTGAAAGTGATTTTGTCCCTGGCATTTTCAAAAGAAAGGGTGGAAAGTATGAAAGTATTGATGTTAAACGGAAGCGCAAAAAAAGAAGGCAATACATACCAGTCTCTTCTGGAAGTAGGAAAGGAACTGGAAAGACAGGGCATCGAGTATGAGATCTTTCAGATCGGCAGTCAGCCGGTGAGAGACTGTATCGGATGTGGACAGTGTAATGAAAACGGCTGTGTGTTTGCGGATGACAAAGTCAATGCATTCGTGGCAAAGGCGAAAGAGGCGGACGGATTTGTCTTCGGTACACCGGTCTATTATGCACATCCAAGCGGACGGATCCTGTCATTTCTGGACAGAGTATTTTACAGCAGCGGCAGAGCATTTGCCTTCAAACCGGCGGCTTCAGTAGCAGTGGCAAGACGCGGTGGATGCAGTGCTTCCTTCGATGTACTGAATAAATATTATGGCATCTGCCAGATGCCGGTAGCCGGCTCTACTTACTGGAACATGGTACATGGCTGTGAACCGGGAGAAGTGAAGATGGATGCGGAGGGACTGCAGACCATGCGTAATCTCGCAAAGAACCTGGCCTGGATGATGAAATGTTTTGAAGCCGGAAAAGTAGCAGGTGTGCCACTTCCGGAGACAGAGAGAGGAAATCAGACAAACTTTATCCGATGATGAAAAAACAATATTCTAAGGTTATAAAAATTGTAATCCAGATTCTGTTTTTTCTGTGGATACCGGAGTCTTTTGCTGCCAGTCTGTATGCGGTAAAAAAGCTGATCCATGCGGTTTCGGTGATGGATTTTACTTATGCGCGGGAACCGGTTCTTCTGCTGCTGGAAACTGTTGTAACAACAGCGGTTTTCGGACGGTATTACTGCGGATATATCTGTAGTTTTGGTGCGGCACAGGATCTGAGTTATGATTTGGGAAACCTGATACGAAAACAGACAAAACACCGTAAGAAACGTATGCTTTCGGTGAAAACAGACAAAATTCTTTCCAAACTGAAATATCCTGTTCTGGTGATTGTGGCAGTGAGTGCTGTCTGGAAGAAAAATCTGCTGGATGTCATCAGCCCCTGGAAGGGATTTGCCAGTCTGCTGTCCCTGCTGAGAGGAAATTTCAGCAAAGAGAATCTGATTTCTGCAGGTGTCTGGATCTGTATCATTGTTCTGGTCATATCGGCAGTATTTTTCAGAGCGTTTTGCAGATATCTGTGTCCGATGGGAGCAATTTATACACTGCTTTCCTTTTTCTCTTTGGACAGAAGAAAGCGAAGTTGCAAAAACAGCGGAGATTGTTCAATCTGTCCGTATCAGTGCAAACAGCAGAAAAGTAACCGCTGGGGTCTTGCGGTGACAATACTTGTCTTTTCCTGCATGAATCTGTATCTGTTAAAAGCAACGGGAAATGAAACGGCAAGCGGAACAGCAGATGTAAAAGTGACAGAGAAAGGGTCGTATACAGATGGAACGTATATAGGAACCGGTAATGGATTCCGTGGTAAGATCGATGTGACGGTCACTATTAAAAATGGAAATATTTCTGATGTGCAGGTGCAGGATTATGAAGATGATGCTACTTATATGCAGAGCGTTATCAGAGAGCTGATTCCGAAAGTGCTGAAAGAACAATCAACAGAGGTGGATACGGTTTCCGGTGCGACCTACAGCAGCAAAGGACTCCTGAAAGCTGTAGATCAGGCGATTTATCCGGAAAAAACAGAAAACGGGACAGATGTCACGAGTCAGATCCGGCTGAAAGACGGTAACTATGAGGGAACAGCCAATGGCTTTCGCGGAGAAATCAAAGTAGAAGTTACGGTAAAAGATCAGAAAGCAGAAAAAATCAGAATTCTATCTTATTATGACAATGAGGAATATCTTTTCCATGTGGCACCGGCAGTGATCACAGAAGTGCTGGAAAATAAACCGCTGGATACCGATGCTGTTTCGGGCGCGACATACAGCTGTAATGGTCTGACCAGAGCCATAGAAAATGCGTTGCAGGTAGAGGAAGATACCTATACCATTCTGGAAGCAAAACCACGCGCCGAAAAACATAAGAAAGCGCACCATCAGGTTCAGAAATTCGTAGAATCGGAGGAACAGTACGAAGAACTTGTGGAAAAATACAAAGAACTGATTTACGATTCCAACGGAAAGAAAAAAGAATAAAAAGTGATAAAAAGGAGTTTTCAAAAAACGTTTGTATGTTATTGAAAACTCCTTTTGTGTTTTGTTCTGTTGTCAGTTATCAAACATATGATCTTTCAGCTCCTGATACCAGTTTTCTGCCTGTATTTTTGTCGGAGCCGTAAGAAATACCGTGTATTCATCGGTCTGAATGGAAAGAACCGGGGATTCATCCAGCTCTACATACATTCTGCACGGACCGGTTTTCTTTCCTCTAAACACACCGAGCAGCTGATGCCCGTCAGCGGATCCGTTGGAGCGGACGAAGGAATCATCCGGCAGGCTGTCCAGAAGCTGCAGATCCCGGATCTCGTCGGTAGAGAAAGAAGTGTCGGTGTAACCGGAAGTGATGGAAACTTGTGTACCATCTATGGACATCTGCACCGGAACAAAATCCATACGTAAGAACAGTCCGCACATCCAAATCAGCAGTCCGGCAACCACAACTGCCAGACCGGCAGTGAGAATCTTTCCTGCAGGTCTTCCCATATTGGTAGTAAAGTTCGTCCCGCAGAAACGGTCGGGAACTATAAGCCGGGGATCGACGGGATTGTTATACCAGCCGTTTCTCCAGTAATAATCGTCATCCACGTATATTGGTGCATCGTCTGCTGCAAGAATCTGTGCCTTTTTCTTCTTTACACGGAAGTAGATCACGAAAATGGTAACGATCGGAATCGTCTGGAAGATAAAAAAGAGCAGATGCGACCACCAGTACCATTCCAGATCGTTTGCCAGGAAAATCAGTTCACTGATAAAGGCCAGGCTGTTGCACAGGCTGTAGAAGAAAAACATCCAGGACCAGGAACGATGTTCCTGCATGTTGATAGCAAGATTAATCTCCGTATGGGCACTGTAGATTCGGTTACCGGTTTTCGAATAGCACCATGCGATCAGAAGAAAAAGCAGCCAGACGGCAATCCAGGTAACCAGAAAGAGTAAGCCGGTAGTATCGGCGTGGATATAGTTACGGACAGAGGAGAAAAACAACGGAATAAAAACCATCACCAGCGGAAGCAGATGCCAGTACAGAGGGAGTTTTGCCTTTCCTGTCTGTGTGGCAGTGTGAGTATCAACAGCTGCTGTGAAAGATTCTTCTGCCCTATTGCATAGTTTCAGATCCTGCTTCAGAAGATACAGTTGACGGTGGGCACTGTACAGCAAAGAGACTGCACGGATCAAAAACACACAAAGCCAGATACACCAGAGGATCATAGCCACAGAAGTCCGCCAGAAAAAAGGAGCGGCAACTGCAACACCCAAAAACAGATGCAGCAGATAAAACTGTCGGATACGTTTTTTGTAGCTGTCAGTCAGCTGAACTACAGGCGGGAGGGATGCAGCAGACTCCGGCAGATGAACGCCAAGGAGCATCCCGTCCCGATAGGTTGCCGAACTTCCATAAACCGCCCAGGTGATGCCGACCATGATCAGGTCCGTGATCGCAAGAATCCAAAAGAGCATCATTCCACAGCCACCTCCATTTCCACAAATACTTTGCTGCAAAGATTGAGAAAATCTTCCAGGTTCATTCCGCGAATCCTGGCTTCCGCACTTAAAAGTTCCAGTTCGTCCTCCAGTTTTTCCTGAAAAAGAGAAGAAGGTTCCTCGTTTTCCGGAATATGAACGATACTTCCCAGACGGCGGTCAGTATAGAGAAAACCTTCATTTTTCAAAAGCTGGTAGGATTTGCTCACTGTCATGGTATTGATACCAAGATCGGCAGCCATCTGCCGCACGGTGGGAAGGGACTCACCCTCGGTCAGTTCCGCTTTGCCGATGCCTTTTACAATCTGGTTGCGAAGCTGCAGATACAGAGGAATCTGCGAGAGTGTATTGATTTTTATGATCATGAAAACACCTCCTTGTATTTTGTATTATATCACACAATACAAATAATACAATAGAAAATGTATTTGACGAAAAGTTTTTCCTGTGGTAGACTGATTCGGTAAGTAGAATAAATGGTCGCGGCTGACAGAACCGAAAGGGGTCAGGTGAGGAAAGTCCGGGCTTCAAAGGGCAGGATGCCGGATAACGTCCGGTGGAGGTGACTCCAAGGCCAGTGCAACAGAAATAAACCGCCAGGTTCGCCTGGTAAGGGTGGAAAGGCAGTGTAAGAGACTACCGCCTGTCTGGTGACAGAGAGGGCACATGTAAACCCCATCCGAAGCAAGACCGAACAAAAAACTATGTGGCTGCCCGTCACGTTTTTAGGTAGGTCGCTGAAGCCTGCTGGCAACAGCAGGATTAGATAGATGACCATTCAAGACATAACCCGGCTTATCGTTCTGCTTACTTTCACAGAATATGGCTGTCGTCCGGAACATGAAAAGAAGTGTTTCGGACGGCAGTTTTTTTACGTGAGCAACGAGTCAAAGTCTGTGCTTGCACAAGACCTTGACGACTGCTGCGACAATGAGTAAAATTCGCGAAGCGTATTTTATCTCGTTTCTGTATTGCCTGAATGAAAAACGATTCACAAAAAAGAGAGAATATGGCATAATAATAGAAGAAAATACTGTCGCGGAATTGTAATTGCACAGGAACGGCAGAAGGGAGAAAACGGAGAATTATGAAAAATATTATACTCGCATCCCAGTCCCCAAGACGAAGAGAACTTTTAACACAGATCGGATTAGAATTCGAAGTGCATCCGGCAGACGGTGAGGAAATTATCACAAGCACAGATCCTGTGGAAGTGGTAAAATCGTTATCGACACAGAAAGCAGCTGCGGTGAAGGAAGAGCTGGAGCCACAGTTACCGGAGAACTGGCTGGTGATCGGGGCGGATACGATTGTGGTTTATGACGGGAAGATTCTCGGAAAGCCAAAAGATGAGGCAGATGCGATCCGTATGTTACGCATGCTGCAGGGGCAGACTCACAGTGTATATACCGGTGTGACGCTGCTGGAGGAAGGAAAACAGACAACCTTTGCGGAAGAGACAAAAGTATCCATGTACCCGATGACAGAAGAAGAGATTGCATGGTATGTCAGCACGAAAGAGCCGATGGACAAAGCAGGAGCCTACGGGATCCAGGGACTTTGTGCGCGGTTTGTAGAAAAAATCCAAGGAGATTATAACAATGTGGTGGGACTTCCGGTAGGACGGATCTATCAGAAACTGAAAAAAGAAGAATCCTTTTGAAAATAAAAATGTTGAAGTGAGAGAAAACGATTTGCGATGGTGCATTTTAAAATTGAAATCGCAAAAATGTGGAGAAAAACGACAGAACAGAAATGTATGGGACAGAAAGGGAAGAGACACAGATGGAAAGGACAGAACAATACCCGGGTTATAACCATCGGGTGCAGTATTATGAAACCGATCAGATGGGATGCGTGCATCATTCCAACTATATCCGCTGGTTCGAGGAAAGCCGGAGCGATTATCTGGCATATCTCGGCATGGATTATGACAAAATGGAAGCCGCAGGTGTGATCAGCCCGGTACTGACGGTGGAGGCAGCCTATCACTCCATGACACGGTACGGGGAAGAAGTATCTATTGAGGTGACAGTGAAAAAATATAATGGCGTAAAAATCTTTCTGGGATATCATATCAGGGATAAAAAAGACGGAACCCTGCGTTGCAGCGGACAGACCAGTCACTGCTTTCTGAACAGGGAAGGGAAACCGTTATCCTTAAAAAAAGAAAAACCGGAATGGCATGAGCTCCTGAAAAGAGAATGTGAACGGGCACAGGAACAAAACGGATAACAGAGAGAAGAACCGTCCGAAAAAGAAAAATGCAGAAAAAACACGGATAACAGCGTACATGAAAATCTCCAAAATTGATACAGCACGCAACGAATCCACAATTACAGGAAACAAATCCTATATTTTTCAGTTTCGCAGCATGGTATACTGAGTATAGTCTGTGAATAGAAAACAGACTGCAAAACATAACGGTGAATGTGAAAATCAGTGATGTAAAAAACAGTGATGTAAAAACAATAAACTGTGATGCAGACAGAGCGATAAAAAGGAGGACGAACATGGCAATTTATATAGACGAACAGAAAAAACTTTTTACGTTGTCAACAAACAATACAAGTTATCAGATGATGGCAGACAAATATCTGGTGCTGAATCACCTGTACTATGGAGAAAATATCGGTCAGGAAGATATGAGCTATCTTTTAGACTATCAGGATCGGGGATTTTCCGGAAACCCTTACGAGGCAGGAAATGAGAGAGACTATTCTCTCGATTCCAGACCACAGGAATACTCCACCAACGGCGTCGGCGATTACCGGATCAACAGTGTGAGCGTGATCAACGCGGACGGAAGCGATGCCGCAGACTGGCGTTATGCAGGATATACCATCGAAAAGGGCAAATATGCGATCCCGGGAATGCCGGCACTGTACGGAGAAGAAAAAGATGCCGATACCCTGATCGTGGAACTGGCAGATAAAGTAACCGGACTGCATGCATTTTTATACTACAGTGTGTGGGAAGAAAGAGATATCATTACCCGTTGCGTAAAATTCGTAAATCAGGGAACCGATGCGATCGTGCTGACAAAAGCTGCTTCCATGAATCTGGATCTGATGAGCGGTGACTGGGAACTGATGCATTTTCACGGAAGACACAATCTGGAACGCCAGATGGAACGGGTACCGCTGATGCGCGGAAAGATGACCGTGGAAAGTGTCAGAGGAGCATCCAGCCACCAGCATAATCCATTTGCCATCTTGTGCAGCAAAGATACCACCGAAGAAGCGGGATCATGTTATGGAACAGCACTGGTTTACAGTGGAAACTTCTCGATCGAAGCAGAAAAAGACCAGATGGGACAGACCAGACTGACTGCCGGCATCAACAGCCAGAGATTTGCCTGGACACTGGAAGCAGGAGCAGAGTTCTGGACACCGGAAGCTGTTATGACCTACAGCAGCGAAGGATTTGAAAAGATGAGTTCCAACTTCCATCATACCTTCCGGGAACATCTGTGCCGTGGCAAATACAAACACGAGAGACGTCCGGTGCTGATCAACAACTGGGAAGCAACCTACTTTGATTTTGATAAAGAAAAGATCCTGAACATTGCAAAAGGCGCATCCGAACTTGGCGTGGAGATGCTGGTTCTCGACGACGGCTGGTTTGGAAAACGTGAGGGAGATGTCAGCGGACTGGGTGACTGGTATGTCAACACCGACAAGCTGGAAGGCGGTCTGAAACCGATCGCAGACGGAATCAATGCCATGGGCATGAAGTTCGGTCTCTGGTTTGAGCCGGAATGCATCTCCGAGGACAGTGATCTCTACCGCGCACATCCGGACTGGGCGATCCAGATTCCGGGAAGACAGCCGAACAGAAGCCGTTACCAGCTGATCCTGGATATGGGAAGAGAAGATGTCCGGGATTATCTGTACGAACGCATGACGGCGATCCTCGACAGTGCCAATATCGAATATGTCAAATGGGATATGAACCGTCACATCAGTGATGTGTACAGTGCCGTTTTACCAAAAGAACGCCAGGGAGAGGCAAGCCATCGCTATATGCTGGGTCTGTATGATCTGCTGGAACGTCTGGTGAGCCGTTATCCGGATCTGTTACTGGAGGGCTGCAGCGGCGGCGGTGGACGTTTTGACCTTGGTATGCTGTATTATTCCCCACAGATCTGGTGCAGTGATGATACCGATGCAGTAGAACGTCTCAGTGTCCAGTACGGAACATCCTTCTGCTATCCGATCTCAACAGTCGGCTCCCACGTATCCGCTGTTCCGAACCACCAGACCGGTCGTATCACTCCGGTAGAAACCAGAGGAACCGTAGCCATGGCAGGAAGTTTCGGATACGAACTGGATCTAAACCTGTTAAGCGACGGGGAAAAAGAAGAGGTCAAAGAACAGATCAAAACCTTTAAGAAATACTACAACCTGACTCATGAAGGCGAATACTACCGCCTGACCAACCCGATGGAAAACCGTCTGTACGCAGCCTGGGAGTTCGTATCTCAGGATCAGAGCGAAGCTCTGGTACACGGCATGCAGATCCTGGCACAGCCAAGCGGCCCGTCCATTCACATCCCGGTAAGAGGGCTGAAAGCGGACGCCATGTACGAAGTAAACGGCGAACTGGTAAGAAGCGGCCGCGCCCTGATGCACGGTGGCCTGAACTTCCCGCGCCAGACAGGGGATTTCAAAGCGGTGGAGTTTTATCTTAAAGAAGTAAAATGAAGCATACCGCAGCAGAGTTGAATATCGATGATATCAAGGCAATGTGCGACGAACTGATCGAGGCGCATGGTGATTATGTGAGTATGTATAAATAAAAAGGTAGAATAAATATGATACTCCCGTCATTTCCTTTCAAAGGGAAGTGGCGGGAGTTTTTTGTATAGTATATCAATAATTGATCAGGCGGAGTGTTTGGGTGGAGATAATATTATTGAAAATACATTTAAAGGACCAATTCATCAGCAGCTTAGAGAAGCATTGCAATTTATAAAAAATTCAATTGTAACAAAGAAAATTGTTAAGAGTGCGGATAAAACAGAAGCGGATTGGGTATACAATTATCCATATGCAGCATTGGAAGAAGCGCTTGCAAATGCAGTTTATCACCGTGCGTATGATATCCGGGAACCGATAGAAGTAAGGGTTGAAAAGGAAATGATTGAAATTGTAAGTTTTCCAGGACCGGATCGTTCGGTTACAAAGGAAGGCTTAAAACGATATAAGGTATCAAATCGCAGATATAGAAACCGGCGTATTGGAGAAATTCTGAAAGAATTACATTTGACAGAAGGACGAAATACTGGATTTGGCAAGATTCTTAGAGCACTTGAAGAAAATGGATCGCCGAAACCTGAGTTTGAAACAGATGATGATCACAGTTATTTTATCTCAAGATTATTTGTGCATGAAGCATTTTTGAGAGAGGAAAAGAAAGAGTGTGAACAAAAAGGAGCCAAAAAGGAGCCAAAAAAAGGAGCCGAAAAGAAATGGGATATTTTACAAAGAATGAAAGAAGATTCGGCGATAACGCAGGTTAGACTTATGGAAGAATTCGATCTTACAAGAAAACAGGTCCAGAAAATAATAAAAGATCTGCGAGAGGATGGATTCGTTGAAAGGCAAGGATCCAATAGAAGTGGAAAATGGATTGTGAAAAAGTAAAGGGGCAGCCATGCTCGAACCACATACCGCAGCAGAGCTGAATATCGATGATATCAAGACAATGTGCGACGAACTGATCGAGGCGCATGGGGATTATATGAGTATGTATAAATGAAAAGATAAGGTATGACAATAAGGAAGGGTCTGTCGCACTGATATGGTGCGGCAGACCCTGTTTGCGTCAGGCTGGAATCCAGTTTCCAATCCAATGACCGGTTTCTATATTGTAGAGTCGTTTATATGTTTTCCCATTAACTGTTTTATATACCCAAACAACATTAGTGTTTCGAACAGTACATTGGGATTGGTAAGTAGTTAAAGTTGAATTGGCTAATGGAGAATCAACTGAAATGCTAGGACTTTCCAAAGCAAATATAAAAAAGACAAATAAGCAAGTCAAAAGTAGATGACTATTTTTCAGAAATAATTTTTTCATGTTTTCGTGCCTCCTGAATGTTTTTGTAAGTAGTAATACCGATAATGCAATGCTCCTTGTCTGGTAATGTTTCTATGTATTTGCCATATAGATAAAAATCATATTGACCATCGGGACATTCTATAACGAAGCAATTATCTTCGGTGGGAATAATAATATCATCAGTAAATAAATCTGCTGGAAAATAGTTACTTTCAAAAGTTATAAAATAAGATCCTAAATATAAGAAGATTGCAAAAAACAAAAAAGTTATTTTAAATGTATAGGAGTCTTGTCTTTTATTATTTTTTGTGATTGAGTCAAAACGTTGAACAAGAACTGAATCACAAAAGTTAATAGAAAAATCTGGTATGGATACAGGATTTTCTATTTGATAAGAAGCTGTTTTTAAAAGACAAGAAAGATATTCCACTTTATGTGCAGGAGTATCAGCCAATGTCTGATCAATCCGCATTTCTAATATCGTATCTGTGTCATTCTTTAAAAATCGACAAAATGGATTCCACCAGTAAATTATGCAGATGATATGTAATAAAAATTTTATATATAGATCTTTATGACGATAATGATTGACTTCATGTAATAAAACATAACGCCATTCTGTTTCTGATAGTTCCAAAGTGTTTGGAATGAGAATAAATGGCTTCCAAAGACCGTAGATTATAGGACTTTTAAGAAGCGGAAGAGCCAGTAATTGCATTTTTTGAATGCCTTTTTTGGTGGTTTCTAACTTGATTTGAGTGAAAACACGCATTTGTATACTGGATTCAGATAAAGCACTAGCATGCTTTTTTACATACTTTCGAAAAGCATGATTTCGATTAAAGTATTTTAGTGAGGAATATAGTATGCCACATATCCATACAAGCTCCAAAATATTCCACCACGATACCGTATCATGAAGAAAACGTGTACGGCGTGTTTCACCTACAATGGTAGTCAGTAAATCTGGAAGATATACATTGTGGGAGATCGGCAATAGTTCGACTGGAAATATCATGCGAACACAAATAAGAATCACGAATCCAACCAGTAGAGGAAGCCCCAGTCGAAACAGAATCTTACGATTTCGGAAAATAAGAACCAGAAAAATGATAAAAAGATTACTTACCAAAATCGCCATGTTTACAGAGGAGATAGAGAAATCTAACATAATTATGGCTCCTGTTCTTCCAAAGTCTTCTTGTATTCATCTAACATTTTCTGCAATTCATCAATCGTTTCCCGTGCTTTGACAGGATCTTCCTCCGTGTCCAAAAGCGCAGAGACCAGTAACGGCTTTGAAAGCGTTTTCTCGAATGCCAGATAATCAGAAGTTACCTCAAGAACAGCGAATTCTTCAGAGGTAATCGTCGGGCGGTACGAACGGGATAAAACCGTACCGCTGTATACGATATCCGCAACCTCAATTAACTGATATTTCAGAAGCTTTCGCAGAACTGCCTGAACAGTATTAATCGTAAGGTCAGGTCTGGCATCTGCTATTTCAGAAGCAATTAATGGTTTTTCATTTTCCCAGAGGATGTTCATAATATCAACTTCACGGGAAGTCAGTTTTGGAATTCCTTTTTTCTTAAATAACAAATAGAATCACTCCTTTATCAAATTGTAAATATAATATATACCAAAAAAGCAATTCAGTCAATTAAAAAGTATTGACAAAAATATATTGTATTAATATAATGACAATGTAAATTAAATACAATCTATAGAAATTAAACAAGCCACCAGCTGAGAAGGAGGTACTATATGAAAAACAAAATAAAAAAACTATTGACGATTATGGCAGCAGGAGTTATGTTACTTATAAGTGTTGTACCGGCAAGTGCACAGGAAATGCAGAATTTTCCGACACAGTCAAAGTCTGGTTATTATGCATCCTATGTAAGAGGCATCCAGACAATGTTAGTAAACTACAGCACATCAACGCGTAAGTATATTATTAATGCTGGCGGTGTAGATGGCAGTTATGGAAATGGAACCTGTAATGGAGTAAAAGCTTTTCAGGGAGCAGTTGGACTGGATATTGATGGAGCATGCGGAAAAAATACATGGACCAAATTCAGATCCACATTACGTTCTACAGGTACAACAAACAGTTATAAAAATTTTACCGGTAATGCTCCGTATTTCTCAGAAGGTTATAACATGAGACAGGTAAATGCATACAATGGAGCATGGCAATGTTATTGGTATGGTTGGAAATCTGTTGGTTAAATAACAAATAAGATAAAAACTGGTGGCTTGTTTAATAATAAATTGGAGACTATATGAAAAAAAATAAATATATATTTTGGTTAGCGTTCCCGATTTGCCTTGCGCTTACCGGCTGTGCCGAAAACCCGACAGAAGACATTGTGGTTAATAAAAATGAGGGAAAACTGGAACAGGCGATTCAGGGAGAAAATAAGAAAGACAGTGACGCATCAGTACCGGAAAAATATACGGATCAGTTTCAGGCAGATGGAGGAAAAATAGAGGTATCTGTGGATGCGAGTGTTACGGGACTGGAAGGAAACAAACCGGTGGTGAGAGTAAAACCGCATCTGATTACGGAAGAAGAGGCAAAGCGGTGGGCGGATGTGCTGTTTGAGGGTGCAACGGCATATGAACCTGGAGAAAAAAGTAAGACAGAGATAGAAGACAGGATTCTCCAACTGAAAGAACGCATAAGTGATCAGGATAAACTTCTGGAGGATTATGGAAGCCAGGAAGAGGCAGACCGGATAAAAAAGGAGCTGGAAGAAGAAATCAAAGAATACGAAAAACAATATGCGTCAGCCAGCGATGCCGATGAAAAAATTCCGTGTACATGGGAATTTCATCCATATGGCTATTATGATGACCTGCCAATGCCCAAATCCGGTGATGCAAATTATGAAGGACTTGACAAAACCAGTCAGCTGATCGCGCAGGCAACCGTGAACGGACATCAGGCGATGGTGGAAGTGGATAACAGAGAAGAGAATGACTATCGGTTAAATACACAATGGTTCCTGTATGAAGATGAACAGGAATGGATCAAAGAAGAAACAGGAACATTATCCAAAGAAGAAGCGGTAAAACAGGCAGATGAGATAAAAAATCAGCTGGGAATGGAAAACTGGAAATATGCGGAATATAAAGCATCGGAAGCAGAAAACATACAAAATGTAATGGTAACCTACACACCGTCTTATGAAAGTATTACGGCATTTCAGGGACCGCTGATTGATCTGAAAGCAGAAGATCTGTATGCGGCAAATTATTATTATTCATCCCTGAGTATTGGATTTGAAAACGGTGTACTGACGAGTGTGGAACTGATATCTCCGATGGATGTGGTACAGATAGAAAATGAAAATGTAGAAACGATGGATTTTGAGGAGATTTATCAGACATTCAAAAAACAGGCACAGGCACAGTTTACAGAATCTGCATTTCTGGATTTGGATGCAACGGAGACAGGAAAGATTCAGATTGAAATATCTGAAATCACAGAAGGGCTTTTCAGAATCAAAGAAAAAAGCAACACGGAAGATTTTCTTATGGTTCCAGCATGGTCGTTTTCCGGAACACTTCGTGTGGATGGTGAAGATTGGGGAAAACAGCAGTTTTTGATGATAAATGGGATTGATGGGAGTGTAATCAATACATCCCTCGGATATTAAACGGAGAAAATGAATGTTACCGTATGATAGAAAAAGAGCATTTCGAAAACAATGGCTGTACCTGGGAACTTTTCTTACTGTGATATTTCTCACCGTAACCAATCTGGAAATGGTGGCAGAGGTGCTGAGAAGTGGCAGGAAACTGAGTGCAGGATGGATGGAAAGTTATATTTTGAAAGTTCTGACGGGCGATGGGATTCGGTTGTATTTTCCCCTGTTGTGCACGGTACCGTATGCGACCGGATTTGTGGATGAATATAAAAGTGGTATTTATAAATTTGTACTGGTTCGAAAAGAACGAAAAAAATACATAATGTCAAAAGCAATCACAAATGCAGTTGCAGGTGGAAGTATTCTGGTAGCAGGGACAGTGGCTTTTATTTTGTGTACATGGATGGTTTTTCTGCCGATGGAAAAAGGATTTTCATGGAGGATTATACAGAATTTTTGGGGGAAATATGGACAGATGTTGTGTCAGTTTTTTGCTTTTGGAGCACTGGAAGCAGAAATTGGAATGTGGATTTCAACGTTGGTGAATCATCGATACATGGCATGGCTTGCGCCATTTATGAGTGAATATCTGCTGATTATTTTATGTGAGCGATATTTCCCGGAATGTCGGGTGTTTTATCCGCCGGATTGGCTGGTGGTACAGGCAGACTGGCCATTGCATGGCTGGTCTGTCTTTTTCTGGCTTTTGTTTCTGACCGGGATTGCAGGATATGCTTTTGCGGATGCAGCGAGAAGGAGAATAGGATATGCGTAGGATCAGCAGAATGATACTTGTTACAGCCGGTTATAATTTTCGAATGTGGAAGAAAAATATGCGCGTGATTGCAGCATTTTTGCTGGCGTTTATTTTATGTTTTATGCTGACAGATAAATTAGTTCTGTTTGCCAGGGAACAGGAGACAACCATGCAGTTGGTGGAGCCGTTTATATGGACGTTTGGTGATGGCAATTCTATTTTGCTTGGGTCCATGTTATTTTTGCTGCTGTTCGGTGACCTTCCCTTTATTACGACAGCAACGCCGTTTTTCCTGATCCGTGAAAACAGAAAGATATGGATTGCAGGGCAGTTTTTGTATATTGTGGGAGCCTGTGTATGTTATCTCATGTTTATCCTGGGTTCTACAGGAATACTGTGTATGAAATATCTTTTTCCCAAAAATACATGGAGTTATACAGCAGCAATGCTGGCATATTCGGAAAAAGGAGAAACACTGGGAATTCCTGCAGCAGTAAAAACACTGGAAATGAGCAGACCATACCAGACGATGTGCTGTATCTTTGTTCTGCTGTTACTGTATGCATTGGTACTAATGTTTTTGCAGATGTTTTTTACACTGTGGAAGGGGCAGCTGGCAGGGGTTATCAGTGCATTGACGTTCAGTGCATATGGGCTTTTGCTGAATCCGGATAATCTGAAAACATTGTTGAAACTTCCAGATGAATTTTATTATAAAGCAAGGGTAATTGTAGGATGGATTTCACCGTTGAATCAGGCAACCTATTCGATGCATAATTTCGGATATGATAATCTTCCAAGCCTGAAAGAAACTTTTTTGATTTTTGGCAGCATACTGACGATTCTGGTGTTTTTGAGTACAAGACAGATGAAGAGATATAATTTTCAATTCAGAGGGACGGAAGAGTAACAGGAGGAAAAGAATGCGTACGGTGATTAAACTGGAACATGTTTCAAAACAATTTTCCGAAGAACAGGTATTAAAAGATGTCAGTTTTGAGTTTCAGGAAGGGAAAATTTATGGGATCGTGGGAAATAACGGAAGCGGGAAAACGGTACTGATGAAATGTATCTGCGGTTTTCTGAATCCCTCCAGTGGAAAAATTCTGGTGAACTATAAAGAAATCGGGAAAGATGTGGATTTTCCGGAGGATATTGGTGTGATTATCGAAACACCCGGATTTTTGCCCAATCTTACCGGCATGAAAAATCTGGAGATCCTGGCGTCATTACAACATAAAATTGGAAAAGAAAGAATCCAGGAAGTACTTCTAACCGTAGGACTGGATCCGAAACTGAAAAAACCGGTATCCAAATATTCACTCGGTATGCGGCAAAGACTGGGAATTGCACAGGCGGTAATGGAAGATCCCTCCATTCTGATTCTGGATGAGCCGTTTAACGGACTGGATAAAAAAGGGGTAAAGCAGATGCACGAACTGATTCTGAGCCTGAAAAGTGAGAGAAAAACGATTTTGTTATCCAGTCACAGTCAGAATGATATCGATGTACTGTGTGATACGGTATGCGAAATGGATGCGGGAACGATGACATGTATCCGGGAAAGAGCGGGTGAGAAGGATGGATGAAATGTGTCTGGAAATGTGTAAGATTACCCGATGGGAACGTGGATATCGGCTGATTCTGGATCATGTGGATTTTTCGGTTCACAAGAAAGAGAAAGTGCTGATCAGGGGGAAAATCCAGGAAGATATCAGGCAGATGTTTCTGGTAGCTTCGGGAGTAACGGCAGCGCAGGAAGGAACATGCAGAATATCACGTGCGGGTATCATACCGGAGCAATTTCCGGATCTGGAGCGTATGAGAGCAATGGATTATCTGTTGCTGCCGTTGCTTACGCAAGGGTATGAGAGAAAGCAGGCGTGGGAACAGATAAAACCGGTGGTTAAAGCGAGTACATTGTGGGAAAAACGAATGATATGTGTGAAAAATCTTACAGCATATGAAAAAGTCGTTTTACTAAGCATCGCAGCACTTTCTACAGAGCCGGAAATATTGCTGGCAGGAGATGGCATCAGTAAAATGACAGAAGAAGAACGTAAAAAGTATGGAACCTGGATTTCCGGGCGGCTGGCAGATTCGGGCATGGCTTTTGCGGCATTTGGAAATTTATGGGAAGATATTTTGTGCTTTGACAGAATCTGTGAGATACAGAACGGACATCTTCTGGAAATCCATAACACACGGGAGGAAAAAGGATGAGGCGAAACATAAGAAAAGTACTGTGTCTGCTGTTGCTTTTACTGTTTCCCATGCAGACATGGGGAGCGGTGGCAGCAGAGCCAGAGCCGACAGCGCAGAATGAAAAACTGAGACTGGACAATGAAAACCGGTACGAGGATATGGAAAAAGCGTACCAGGATGGTTATGAACCGGAAGTAAGTGGAGAGTGTGTGTCTGTGATTCTTCCACTGCTGTGGAATGGGAAAAATGAAGTGAATACGATAACTGCATCGCTGGATCTTGGAGATCAGAATACAGCACCGTTTATATTTCAGAATTATCAGAAGACATTTCGAAAGACAGAAGAAAAAATCAATGATAGCGATCAGACGAGAGAAGTCTTTCTGATAAAATTTGTATTAAAGCTAAAAAGTGACAGGAGAAATGGTGCTTATCCGGTACATATAAAAACGGCATTGCAATTGGAAAAACAGGAAATAGAACAAAATTTTACGGTGTATGTACAGATCAATGATGAAAAAACGGCAGAAATCACGCCAACAGCAACGCCGGAACCGACACCTTCTGATACGAGTGGTATTTCAGAGGAGACAGACAGTACCGTGCCGGCAGCAGAAATTGCAGGAGGAGGGGATGTTGCTGCCGCCGTTGTAGCGGGAGGAGAAAATAAAGAGGAAAAAGCGACATCCGAACCGAAAGTGATCGTGGCAGACTGTAAAGAGATTCCGGAACATATTTATGCGGGAGATTCCGTGACTTTGAAAGTGATTCTTAAAAATACGAATAAAAAGAAATATGTGCAGAATATGACCGTTACGGCAGGATGTGAAGGGGATGGAATTTCGCTTGGAAATGCTGTGAATACGCAGTATTATGAAAAACTTGGTGCAGGAAAAACACTGGAAGTTCCGGTCGAGATCCAGACAGATAAAAAGACAGAAGCAGGAAAATATAAACTGACGCTGGAACTGTCGTATGATAATCCGGACGCAGTAACACTTACCGCAACCGGGCAGATAGAAATAACGATTGAACAGAAAAGTGAACTTACGATGGAGATTGGTCAGATCCCGGAAGAAGTCAATGCAGGAGACCGTTTGCAGATACCGGTACAGCTGATGAATGTTGGAAGAGGAATGGTTTATAATGCGAGATGCACCGTGGATGTCCCTGGGCTACAGACAGATAAAAGTCTCTTTCTTGGAAACCTTGAGGGGGGAACCGCTGTTTCCGGTGAACTGGATGCTTTCGCAGGTGTGGTAAATGCAGAGGAGGAGACAGCAGAAAAAAGATACGGGCGGACAGGCGGAAGGATTCTTCTGACTTATGAAGACGAGAACGGAAACAGCTATGAAGAAACCAGCGACATTGTACTGACGATTCAGCCATTAAAGATACAAGAACAAACTACAGACGAAAAGGAAAAAGAGAGCAATAAAATCAGCCGCCAGTTTCTTATCGGTGTAACCGCAGTTGTTGGTTTGGGCATTGTCGGAGTAGTTCTTCCGGGCTGGATTCGCAGAAGAAAACAGGGACAGTCTTATGAATAGAAAAGAAATACTCTGTTATACGGGAAAAATTGTATGGCGAAAAGATGCAATCATCATCTGCCTGTTTTGGAGTATGGTATTTTTTTGCCTGAATGCGCTGGTTGTTTGTGGGAAAAACATGAATGAACAGAAAAAGACCGCTGTGGACATTCTATGTGAGATTTCGCAGGAATATCAGGAGCAGATGGGGACTCTGCGGAATATGGAAGGGGTACAGGCGGTAACTGTGTGGGAAGAGAGTTCACAGCTGCTTGAGTGGAATGGATATGAAGCGGAAATCACGCTGACAGGAACGGATCAGGAATATTTGCAGACACAATTTCCGGAGGCGTACAGTCAGGGGAACCATTCATCCATGGCATGGGCAGTCGTAGATGGGAGTATAATAAAACAGCTGAAGGATACAAAAAAACATGCGATTCAGAGAGATGCGCCGGAAGATCTGTTGTATCAGATTGTGGAAATCAACGGGGAAAAAGTAAGGATATATGGAATCAACAGCCCAAAAGAAAAACAGGAAAAATCTCAGGTCTTTGTGTATACGAATATAGAAAAATACGAAGAAATAGTAATGGCAGATACGGAAAACAGAGAAAACGTTACAGATACCGCTACCTTGCAGGGAGAAACTCATACTGACCGGAAAGTATATCATTATCGGATTCAGGTGGTGAATGAAGCTGCCGCAGAAAAAGTTATTGATACACTGTCCCTTTCCGGAATTCCTGTACAGAATACGGAAGATCTGGAAAAACAGCAGGAACAGAGGGAAAAGACTACAGAAAAAATACGGCAGTGGATCTTAGGACTTGCGGGATCTCTTTTGAGTGGAATTGTACTGATATGGCAGCAGGGAAAACTGTGGATGGCACAACACCATGCATTTGTCCAATACATGCAACAGATAAGTCCCGAAATCTGGAAAAAGATCTGGAAAAACCGGAAAGTGTTCTATATCGTTGCGGGAGGGGCGGCAGGAGAAATCGTTTATTTACTGTTGCTATGCAACTTGAATGAAATATTATAAAATATACTGGTTGATATGGAAATTATAATGACCAAAATAAAAAAATATGATATAATACATATAACAAAAACGATATGAAAGAGCGAGCGAAGAAAATAATGGCAGGAGGTAAAAAAGTAATGAAGAAAAAGATACTTGTTGCGCTTGGAATCGGAATCGTAGCTATAGCGGGTGCAGGAACGGTTTATGCGACTCGCAGTCAGAAAGCAAAAAGCAGCAGCGATCAGGCGTATGAGCTGGGTCAGATGATTCAGGAGCAGGACAAAGAGACGGACACGTCGGATGAGCTGTATGCGGTCGGAAAGGATATTCAGATCACGAAGCAGGAGATGAAGAATCATGAAAAGCGTTTCGCGCTGGGTGAGGAAGATGCACAGGATTCGGTGACGGATGATGGGAAGTCTTCGGAAGAAAAGGCATTTCAGGCGCTGGTTCGGAGAAAGACACTGGCGGTTGCGGCGGAAACGGCAGGGTATACAGTCAGTGATGCAGAACTGGATCAGATCGTCAGCGAAAAGCGGGAAGCCATGGATACAGGCATCGATGATCCGGAAAATAAGGAATACGGGGAGACACTGAAAGCATTGTATGATTCCTTTGGCGGGGAAGATCAGTATTGGGAATATATGCGAGAAGAGACGAGAACATCAGCGGAGATAGAAAAGTATTTCGCGGACAAAGAAAATGAGTACAAAGAACAGCTTGGCTCCGATGGAGAGAACGCTCAGACGTGGGATGAGGCACGGGAAGAGCTGGTGGATCAGCTGATTGCGGAGCAGGATGTGAAAACTGTTTAAAAATCAGACAGATGTATAGACAAGGAAAAGACAACCCCTGGAGACAGTGGTTGTTTTTTTGATGCAAACCACACTTTACAGTAGTAATTTACCGAGGGCTCATGTATAATAAAAAACGGAAATGTTGATGCAAAAAGGGAAGGGTCCTGGGACAGGAGCTTTCCTGCGTGAAAAAACGGAATATGGAAACATATTCTGCGAAAAAGGGAGAACAAGATGAGTAAGAGAAATGATGTACACAAAGTATTGATTATCGGTTCCGGTCCAATTATTATCGGTCAGGCGTGTGAGTTTGACTACTCCGGAACACAGGCGTGTAAAGCACTGCGCCAGCTGGGATATGAGATTGTACTGGTAAACTCCAATCCGGCAACGATCATGACGGATCCGGGGATTGCAGATGTCACGTATATCGAACCACTGAATGTAGAGAGACTGGAACAGATCATCGCAAAAGAGCGTCCGGACGCGATCCTTCCGAACCTTGGAGGACAGTCAGGACTGAATCTTTGTTCTGAACTTGCAGAAGAAGGGATCCTGGACAAATACGGTGTGAAAGTCATCGGTGTTCAGGTGGATGCGATCCAGCGTGGCGAGGACCGTATTGAATTTAAGAAGACGATGGACCGTCTGGGTATCGAGATGGCGCGAAGCGATGTGGCGTACAGCGTGGATGAGGCGCTTGCGATTGCTGACAGACTGGGATATCCGGTTGTGCTGCGACCGGCTTACACCATGGGTGGAGCAGGCGGCGGTCTGGTATATAATGTAGAAGAACTGAAAACCGTATGCGCCAGAGGTCTGCAGGCCAGCCTGGTAGGTCAGGTTCTGGTAGAAGAGTCCATCCTTGGATGGGAAGAACTGGAGCTGGAAGTTGTCCGTGACTCCAAAAACAATATGATCACTGTATGCTTTATCGAAAATATCGATCCGATCGGCGTACATACCGGTGATTCTTTCTGTTCCGCTCCGATGCTGACCATCTCCGAGGAGGTACAGCAGGAACTGCAGAGACAGGCATATAAGATCGTAGAAGAAGTAGAAGTCATCGGTGGAACAAACGTACAGTTTGCCCACGATCCGGTCAGCGGAAGAATCATCGTTATCGAGATCAACCCGAGAACCTCCCGTTCCTCCGCACTGGCAAGTAAGGCAACCGGTTTCCCGATCGCACTGGTATCTGCGATGCTGGCTTCCGGTCTGAACCTGGACGAGATTCCATGTGGAAAATACGGAACCCTGGACAAATACGCTCCGGACGGAGACTATGTGGTAATCAAATTCGCGCGCTGGGCATTTGAGAAGTTCAAGGGCGTAGAGGATAAGCTGGGTACACAGATGCGTGCCGTCGGCGAGGTTATGAGTATCGGTAAAACCTATAAAGAAGCGTTCCAGAAAGCTATCCGAAGCCTGGAGATCGGTCAGTTCGGTCTTGGCTTTGCCAAGGATTTCCATGAGAAATCAAAAGAGGAACTGTTAAAGATGCTGGTAGAGCCGAACAGCCAGAGACAGTTTATCATGTATGAAGCACTGCGCAAAGGTGCAACGGTAGACGAACTGTTTGCTCTGACAAAGATTAAACACTATTTCATCGAACAGATGAAAGAACTGGTGGAAGAAGAGGAAGCACTTCTGGCAAACAAAGGTCAGGTGCCGGCTCCGGAAGCCCTGAAACAGGCGAAACTGGACGGTTTTTCTGACAAATATCTGGGACAGATCCTGGAAGTTCCGGAAGAAGATATCCGTAACGCAAGAATCGCCGAAGGTGTGGAAGAAGCATGGGAAGGTGTACATGTAAGCGGAACAAAAGACAATGCTTACTATTACTCTACGTATCATTGCAAGGATGAAAGTCCGGTAAGTGACAATAAGAACAAGATCATGATCCTTGGCGGTGGCCCGAACCGTATCGGTCAGGGTATTGAATTTGACTATTGCTGTGTACATGCGGCGATGGCTCTGAAAAAAGCAGGATTTGAGACGATCATCGTAAACTGTAACCCGGAAACCGTATCTACAGACTACGATACCTCGGATAAACTGTATTTCGAGCCGCTGACACTGGAAGATGTACTTTCTATTTATAAAAAGGAACAGCCACTGGGTGTGATCGCACAGTTCGGTGGCCAGACACCACTGAATCTGTCTGCAGATCTGGAAAAATACGGGGTGAAGATCCTTGGTACTTCTCCGGAAGTCATCGATATGGCAGAAGACAGAGATCTGTTCCGTGCGATGATGGACAAACTTGGCATCCCGATGCCGGAAGCAGGTATGGCAGTGGATGTGGATGAGGCACTTGCGATTGCAGAAAAGATCGGTTATCCGGTTATGGTTCGTCCGTCCTATGTACTGGGCGGCCGTGGCATGGAAGTGGTATACGATCCGGAAAATCTGAGAATCTATATGGAAGCAGCAGAAGGTGTGACACCGGATCGACCGATCCTGATCGATCGTTTCCTGCGTCATGCGACCGAGTGTGAGGCAGATGCGATCAGCGACGGTAATCATGCATTTGTTCCGGCGGTTATGGAACATATCGAGCTTGCCGGTGTACATTCCGGTGACTCCGCTTGTATCATCCCGTCCAGGAATATTTCAGAGGAAAATCTGAAAACGATCAAAGAATATACAAAGAAAATCGCAGAGGAAATGCATGTGCGCGGTCTGATGAACATGCAGTATGCGATCGAAGACGGAACGGTCTATGTACTGGAAGCAAATCCGCGTGCATCCCGTACCGTACCGCTGGTATCCAAGGTGTGCAATATTTCCATGGTACCGCTGGCTACACAGATCATTACCTCCGAGTTCAGCGGCGCACCGTCGCCACTGGATGGTATGAAAGAGAAAGAGATTCCATATTATGGTGTCAAAGAGGCTGTCTTCCCGTTCAATATGTTCCCGGAAGTTGACCCGTTGTTAGGACCGGAGATGCGTTCTACCGGTGAGGTTCTGGGCCTTGCGGACACTGTGGGAGAGGCATTCTATAAAGCACAGGAAGCAACCAAGAGCAAACTGCCGTTAGAGGGAACTGTCCTGATCAGTGTCAGCGACCGTGACAAAGGAGAGGTTGTGGAAGTCGCAAAACGGTTTAAAGAAGCAGGATTTGCTATCCTGGCAACCGGTCACACGAAAGAACTGATCGAGCAGGCTGGCATCGAGGCAGAAAAAGTATTCAAACGGAGCGAAGGACGCCCGGATATCTACGATGTGATCACCAACGGTAAAGTACAGCTGGTAGTCAACACACCGAAGGGTGACGAGGATGGTCCGGATGATAGTTATGTGAGAAAGGCTTGCATCAAGAGCCGTGTGCCGTATATCACAACGATGGCAGCAGCACTGGCAAGCGCAGACGGTATTCTGGCAGAGCAGAAGCAGGAGAAAAATGAAGTAGTATCTCTGCAGGAACTGCACAGCCGGATCCGTGAAAAATAAAAGGCAAAAAGGGAGTAACGAAATATGATGGATATGAGAGAATTTCAGGAAAAACTGGAGCAGCTGATGGAACTGGCAGCAAAGCAGGAGAAGAATCTGAATAACGAGCAGATTCTTGAGATCTTTGGGCTGAATCAGTTATCTCCGCAGCAGTTGCAGAGTCTGTATGAATATCTTCGTATCCAGGGAATCCGTATCCAGGGGGCAGATCTTGCCCCTATGGATATCGGAAAGGCACTGGATCCGCAGGAAGAACAGGAGGAAGAGAAGAAGCCTGTGATTCTGGAAGCAGAGGATGAGCAGTGTCTGAAGGAGTATGAGGAGATGCTCCGGCAGTTCCCTTCGGAAAAGGAAGGGGAGCGGGAGGCTCTGCTTTTACAGGCAGTGACAGATGTTGCCGGTGTGCAGGAGCGTCTGGCACAGTTGTATCTGAAGGAGATCTTGCAGTATGCGAGAAAGCTGTGGAGACAGGGGATTTATATTGGTGACCTGATTCAGGAAGGGAATATGAGTCTATTGCTGGCGCTGGCGGAAGAGATGCCGGAGGAAGGTAAGGCGGGCTGGATGGAGCAGAGGCTGCTTGACGGTATGGAATCCTGGGTGAAGGAGCAGACGGAGCAGAAGTATCGGGATGAGTCGATGGTTGAGAAGGTTCGAAAGCTGGAGGCTGCGATCCGGGAGTTGTCGGATGATGAGGAGCAGAAGTTCAGTGTGGAGGAGCTGGCGGCTTATCTGGATATGGATGAGGAGGAAATCCGGGCTGTGCTGAGACTTACCAGCGAAGGGGCGGATGAAGAAAAGTAAGGATTGCCTGTTTTTTTGTTTGGTTAGACGGACGCTGCAGGCACCTGTTCCATGGGGTGTGGACAACGTGGGCAGGGCAACTTTGAACTAGCCACTAACTGCGACTATATTCACGAGGGTCGGCTGACCCTCGCGAAAGTCTCCGTAAGTGTCGGATTTCAAAGCTTGCCCTAAGCGCCCACAAAGTGTTGTCCACACCCCATGGAACAGGTGCCTGTCGCTGTGCGTTTAAGGCGGGAGAGAAAAAACAGAGGGAGATATTTTTCGGCATCCGGATAGAAAATGTCTGTTATATAATACATGATATGATAAGATAAGGAAAAAACTAAGAGCATATATAAAAAGAAAGCCAGCGGTGTTCGGTGAGGGAACGCCGCTGGCTTTTTATAGGGGTGAAGTTGAAGATTAGCAGAGTCAGGAATTACTTGTCTTGTTTTTCGGCTTCTGTCGTTGCTTTTGCATCCGCGTTTGTAGCTATGTCTGTTGGAACAACCGGGGGCTGAGCAGTTGGAGGAGTGATGTTCTCTTTTTTGGCTCTATGTCTGCGGAGCAGTTTGCGGATCAGCAGGATGATCACGATAAGGATGGCAGCCAGGACAACCAGGATTGGGAGGTTGGCGATGATGGCTACGAAGAGGTCTACGAAGAAATCGCGGACTTCGTAGAGGCTGTTTCGAAAGCCGTTGCTGATGCGGCTGCCTATGGTGTTGGAGGTGGACTGTTCGTAGGCTACTTCGGTGATGTAGAAGTAGACAGTGCTATAGTCTACCAGGTTGTCGTAGGTTCGAAGCTGGGTTTCGTAGCTGTTGATCTGGTAGCGGAGGTCGGAGAGTTTGGATTCGAGGGCCAGGATCTGATCCAGTTCAGTGGCCTGTTCGAGAAGTTCACTGACACGGTCGTATTCGGTTCGGAGCGAATCCAGGTAGGCTTTCTGATCGACGTATCGGAGGGTGATGTCTTCGGTTTCGATATTTTTGTTGGTGACGGTGCCCAGAGTTCCGGCAGTTTCCAGGAAACTATCCAGGTTGTCGGAAGGGATCCGGGCAGTGACGTAGTAGGAGCGTCTGCTGTAGCCGTTCTGTGGAGTATCCAGGGTGGAGGATTCGATATAGCCACCGCAGGAGGTGATGGAGTTGTCCAGTTTCGTTCGGAGGGTGTCAAGATCTTCGGTGGCGATATCCATCGAGACGGTGCGGATCAGTTTCCGGGTGCTCTGGTCGTGGGTTGCCTCAGCAGCATCGGTCGCAGCATCAGAACCGGAAGAGTCAGAAGATGAACCGGCAGTTTCAGCTGTGGCGGTATCGTCCATCATATCCGCTTCGCCGTCATAGGAGAAGCCGGAGTCGTCCAGGGGTTCGCTGGCTTCGACAGCCCAGGAGTCTGCAGATTTATTCTGGTGGACCGCAGAGGTGGTTGCAGAACTTCCGCAACCGGAGAAAAGCAGGATGCCACTCAAAAAGAGTGACGGGGCAAGTAAGGTTTTCTTTTTCATAACGAATTCCTCCTTTTTCATGAAAATATAGAAAAATAAAAAAATTAAAATTTTTTGAAAAAAACACTTGCATTTTCCAAAAAGGTGTAGTATTATAATCGTGCAAGGTTCGTTGGTCAAGCGGTTAAGACGCCGCCCTCTCACGGCGGAAACAGGGGTTCGATTCCCCTACGAACTGCTACTAACCCGGAAGTCGGAAATGATTTCCGGGTTTTTTGTTGCTATAAATAAAACGTAACTGTAAAGATGCCTGCCGAACAGTTAGGTTTTATCTATAGCAACAAAAGCATTGAAATAATGGGTGGTTAGCAAGTCTTTCTTTATATTTATTATAAGTGATATAGATAGGAAAGACAAGAAAGTTCAGAAAATCTTTGAAAAAGTTAGAAAAATGTAAGCAATTGTGATTGCGGTGTGTGGCCTTGGCCCTATTGTCCATTTCTTTAATATCCATGTAACAGACTAACGGTTGAAAACAGAGAACACATATCAAAATTGGTCCACCGGACCAATTTTGATATGCAATGCAAAGAGCTGATGTCTATTGTTTCTCAGAAATACGTGCGGTGGATTTTCTTTCAATCAGCTGCGCATGCAAAAGGAATGTGCTGATGGAAACATGATTGAGAAGGCTGGACAATGCAAAAAATCCACTTTTACCAAGTTCGGTTCGATCCTGACGGATGGTGGTAAGGGGCGGTGATGTATAAGCAGCTATTGGCAGATCATCAAAGCCTACGATACTGACATCTTCAGGAACCCGATATCCGAGCTGTTGACACTGAACCAGAGCAGCACTGGCAATGGTGTCCTGGCTGCAGATAATGGCAGTCATTCCACTTTTTAAAAAGTTTGGAAGATGTTTTTCCATACATTCGGAAAGAAAACAGGAACAACCAGCATTGTCATAAGAAGCTTTCAGTCCGTGTTTGCGCATAGAACGGAAGAAAGCAGAGTATCGGATCTGGATAATCTGAGAACCAAGAGAATTGCTCAGATATGCAATTTTTTGGTGCCCCTGCCTGACAAGATGGGATACCGCCAGTTCCATCCCCTCGTCATTATCAATACCCACATAGGCAGTGGAAGGGTTGCCTGTAATATAGTTATCATAAAGTACAGTTGGAGTACAACTGTTTTCAAAATCCTTAAGCCATGGATCGGCAAGAGAAAAACCGATCACAAAAGACCCCACATAATCATGTTCCAGCATATAAACATCATAAGGTTGGTTGCGTTGTATCTGGATATCAACAGGTTCGATCACAACATCAAATCCCTGTGGCTCCGCCAGCTGCCGGAATCCCATAATGATATCATATGCAAAATGATAAGGTTCTTCATACTGTATGTTATCTTTTTCTATTAAGACACATATTTTTCTGACAGAATTTCGATAACGCCGTAACTTTGTATAACCAAGTGCGACGGCAGTTTCTAAAACTTGTTTTCGCAAATTTTCGCTGATATCAGGGGCATTATTCAGAGCCTTTGATACAGCACTTTTGGAAATTCCCATTTTATCAGCAATATCCTGGATCGTGGTCATGATTAAATGTCCTTCTGTGTAAAAAAGAGTTATTCTACCTTCGTTATATGATGAGGATTGTGAGAGTACGAAGTACGGAACAATCCGGTATCAAAGGGGTCAAAATACCTTTTGCCCATAATATCATTATAGAGAATATGATTGTAAAAATCAATGGAACAATGAAAATAATTTAGTAAAGTTTTGCTACAAAATCTGAGGGTCAATAATTAATAAAAATACAAGTGGATAATTATATAAAATGCATAAAATAGTATGGGAATAACAAAAAAGATTGACGCTGAAAAGAAAAAGAATTATAGTAAAGACATCGAAACAATTCGAAACAAATGTCTAAAAATTTAGTTTGTTAAATAATTTGGAGGAAAATCAGATGGAATTTGCCGGCGTATATCATAAGACATCGGAACAGATGAGTTATGCATTGGACGAGAACCAGCTTGTAGTAAATATCAAGACCGGATATGATGTAAAGAAAATTTTTATTCATTATGGCGATCCCTTCGATGCAGGAATTCTGGGAGGAAATGAGAAGTGGACAGGAAAAAGGGAAGAGATTGTATACAAAAAACGTCTGTCCCACCAAATCTGGTGGACAACAACACTTTTGCCTGTGTATAAGCGATGCAAATATTATTTTGAACTTCATACAGAAAAAGAAGTCTGGTATTACTTCGAAGATGGTTTCCTGACGGAAGATCAGCTTAAGATGGACGGTCGTATGCTGCAGTGTTTTGTTGTACCGTGGATGAATCCGGCAGATATAAACCGTACACCTTCATGGGTGAACGATACGATCTGGTATCAGATCTTTCCGGATCGATTCTGTAATGGAACTCCGGAAAAAAACGGAGAAGACATTCTGCCGTGGCGAAATCAGGGCAGGGTGACCAATGAGGAAAAATTTGGGGGAAATCTGGAAGGGATTCGTCAGAAATTATCCTATCTGGAAAACCTTGGAATTACTGGTATTTATTTGAATCCTATCATGGAAGCCGAGTCAAACCACAAATATGATACAACAGATTATACGAAAATTGATCCGTCTTTTGGCAATGGAGATACCATGAAAGTACTCTGTAAAGAGGCACACGAAAAAGGGATTCGAATCATGGTGGATGCCGTATTCAACCACTGTGGAAGAAAATTTGCTCCCTGGATGGATGTACTGAAAAATGGAAAGAATTCCCGCTATGCGGATTGGTTCATGGTTGAAAACTGGGAGCAGATCGGAAAGAGAGCGGATACCAGAGACAGACGTTTTTATTCTTTCGCATTTTCCGATGGGATGCCAAAGCTGAATACTAATAATGAAGAAGTGATTCAATATTTCTGCAAGATTTGCGAAGACTGGATTCGAGATTATGATATAGACGGAATCCGGTTTGATGTGGGTAATGAAGTATCCCATCGATTTTTAAAACGGATAAGGGAGCATCTGAAAAAGATAAAACCAGATATCTATTTGCTTGGAGAAATATGGCATGATGCAAGTCAGTGGCTGCTGGGTGATGAATATGATTCTGTAATGAACTATCCCCTGTTAAGTGGAATCCATGATTTTTTCCTGGATCAGACCATGAAAAAAGAAGAATTTGAATACATGGTAAATCGTTGTTATACGATGTATATGCAGCAAAATAACAATGTATTGTTCAATCTTCTGGATTCTCATGATACAGAGCGTCTGATAAACCGGCTTCATAATCTGGATATTTTTTACCAGCAGCTGGCAATTCTTTTTACACTTCCCGGAAGTCCATGTATTTATTACGGGACGGAGATTGCTATGGAGGGCGCTCATGATCCGGATTGCAGAAGGTGCATGCCGTGGAGCGAAATCGAGAGTGATGAGAACCAGGAGAGGATCGGGACGATCAATCGTTTGATCATGCTTAGACGGAATGAGAAAACCTGCAGAAGCCCACATTTTCATTTTCCAAATACCTATGAAAACGGACGATGTGTGGAATATGTGAAAATCGATGAAGAAGGAAATAAAATAGAAGTATTATTAAATGCGTCAAATGAAAATGTAAGAGTAAAAGGAGAAGGCGAAATCCTTTTTGCACGGAAATTTGACGGTGACATACTTGGAGCAAACGGAACCCTGATTCGTAAGATCAAAGTAACTATTCAGTAGCAAATATCCTGTCAGGCACCAAGGTCTAGAGCAAGCACGGACTTGACTTATTGCTCATGTAAATGAAAAGACGGCGGATTTTGTGATTGTACAAAACCCGTCGCCTTTTTGTCTGTGAAAATCAAAATATAAGGTTTCATGAGGAAAAACAGTAATTAATATTTTTTATGTTCTTCCTCGGACATAGCCTGATAATCATAAATTGGACGAAATTCCTTACTGCAATCAAAAGATTCATACTGCATAAAAATCCGATCCATAATATTCGGGATCGCGGATTCCAGAGGCTGGAACAGAAGAATCAGGTATTGCATGGAACTGTAACGAGTGTAGATATCGATTTTTCGAATACTCTTACGAATAATTTCTTCCATTTGTAATAAAGCCTGTTCAGCTTTTTCGATGCTTGGCGAGGTTTCACCGGTGGATTCCATGGTGAGCATGATCAGGTAACATCTGCAATGGTTTCGGATGACCAGTTGATGAATATAGGAATACTGTCTTGCAAAATCACGGTAATCCAGATTCAAAGCACCCATATAGCTGCCACTGTCCTGAAGAGATTTTGCAATCTGAGTCAGATTATTGCCGGCTCCGGATACACTGGTGGACAGATGATCGATCTGAGGCTGATAGAAGGAAAACTGATTTTTTCCATTTCGCTTGGCATAATATAAAGCATTGTCGGCTTTTGAACTGCAGTCAGGGAATGGTTCATTGCCGGAACACATATACAGGCCTGCAGACAGGGAGGCGTATTGAATCTCCGCATCATCTCTGGTGAGAACATGGAATTGATGGAACAGTTGTGTCATATGCTCTGAAGCTTCCTCATGGGTGATGTCAGGAAAGAAAAGCAAGAATTCATCACCACCAAGGCGACAGGCATATCCATTTGATGCAAAGCGTGCCAGAAGTTTGCCCAGAGTCATCAGAGCGCGGTCACCAGCCTTGTGTCCATGCACATCATTAATTTTCTTCAGGTTATCCATATCCACAAACGCAAGACATCCACTGTGATCCTGAACGGCACAGGCGATTTGTTTTTCACCAAGAGTACGCAATGGAAGACCGGTAAGGAAATCGTAGCTAGTGATATCTTCCTGACTTTTGATGGTAGTAAACACATCGGATATAAACTTATTGATCGTGTGATTGGAATCCATGTACAGAGAGTTTTCCATTTCTTTGTATTTGCTTGTAACATCCTCCAGATGCCCTTCGTCCATTAAGTCCAGAAGAATGGCAGAGATTCGAGGATCAAACTGTTTGCCGGCACTTTCCGAAAATTCTTTTCGAATCTGATCCTCAGACAGAGCATTTCGATAGATCCTTCTGGAATGCATGGCATCAAAACTGTCTGCCACGGCGACGATTCGTGCATAGAGAGGAATAGCTGCTCCGGAAAGACCTTCCGGATAGCCGGTTCCATCATAGCGTTCGTGATGACTTTTTGTTACTTCAACCAGGTGAGGAACCAGTGTAATATCTTTTAAAATATGGGCACCTATGAGGGTATGCTGTTTCATGAGGGCATATTCCTCTTCGCTGAGTCTTCCCGGTTTGCTTAAAATCTGATCCGGGATGCCGATGGCGCCGATGTCGTGCAGGTAGGCACAATCCTTCAGATTTTCTATTTCTTCAGAAGACAAACCAAGTCGTTTACCGATCAATGCTGCATATTCGGCGACACGGATGGAATGTCCGCAGTTATTTCGATCCTTTCCCTCAATGGTTGCAGCCAGGGTGCGCATCATTTGCAGGGTCATTTCCTCTGTCTGCTTTTGTTTCCTTTCCAGTTCCTGTTGCTGACGCATATCTTCCATATGCTGGATTCCACGAACCGTACGGACTACATTTACAAATAATAGAATGATCATGCCGATACCGGTAAAGATACCGGACACCGAGGTGACAAAATATACAGAGGCAGATTCAATAGTCACACAAACCATGATGAGCAGCAATCCTACCAGCAGTAACCGGTCCGTGTGGTATTTGCTCTTATGCAGATACTGAAAGAGATGGACATATACCATGACAAAGACGGCAGCGAGGATAATCTGGCCCAATGGCAGCATCTCAATGTAGTCTTTCATACCTGTGCTGTACAAAACAGAACTGATTGCAAAATTAGCCAGAACAATTCCGCCAGCGATCAGATACATACGTCTGTGCCGGCCATTTTGTATGCTGTCTGCATAAAGCAAAAGAGGAATCGGACACAGAATGATCATGACAAAACATAAGGAGCTAAGCGCCGAAGCATTGGGAACGAGAATCTGCCTTAATTTGGATTCTCCCAGCAGCCAGACAGCACCCATGGTCATGCACCAGCCAAGGTATTCCATATCAAAGTCAATATGATAGAGAAAACCAAGGATCATGCTGAATAAAATAATAGTCATTCCGGAAAAAAGAACAAAGAAACCGATAAAAGTGGTAGGTGCATATTGATGGAAGATAATCTGCCAGATGGCTGACTGATCTCCACAATAGATGGAATTAACTACCCCGGAATAGTTTGAGGTATAAGTCGTCAGTTCCAGACGAAGTTCTTTTCCTGCATCCTTATAGGAAGTAGGGCAAAAAACAAATCTGCTGGCGGAATTCTTCCCAACCAATCGGGTTTCTTTGGTGGAGTATTCGGCTCTGAGTTCTCCTCCTATATAAAACTTTACATCTTGGAGAGAAGAACGAATAGCAAATGCTGTCTCATCATAATTATCCGGTAGTGTTGTGGTGAGAACCATAGTCTCTCCCGCCGGAACCCGGTACCTTCCCGGCACTTTAATTTCTTCGGAAGTCCCATCTGCCTTTTCCCATACAAAGGTACCGGAATAAAGTGCGGCTGTCGAAGTGCGGTTTGCACTCTGCTCATCTGCACCAAACAATTCCATGAATAAAAACCAGCCGAAGATCGCGGCCATCAGGATATAGAAAAAGTATCTCAATTTATGTAAATATGATGCTTGCGTGTTCAAGGAAAAGCTCCTTTCGTGCTTAAAAATATTACCGTTAACAATATACCATTTTTTTCACGGATAGTCATTAGATTTATCATTTTAAATTGTGAATTGTTTATGACACGGATTCAGGACTTCGCTACAGGAATGTATGTGGAAATAAAAGAAATGGATGATAATACGGTTATAAAACGAAGATTAAGGATAAAACAGCAATATTAATAATTGGAAATCGGTGGTATAATACATATGTGATTTGGTAACAGTTCAGTATATTCACAGTTACCAAGTGTTCAAGAATAATGCATCAGATATAAAAATTATAAGAATTCCAGGTAGCTGATGCGAAATTATAAAGGAGATAAATAAAGAGTGATCAATCAGGCAGCAAAACGTATATTAAAAGCCTTATCTTTTGATGGTGTAGAAGTGGATGCATTTCGCCATATGGCAGACCTGAAGCGTCTGGATCCGATGAAGATATTTTACAAGAAGATAGACGAAAAAATATATAATGGAAGTCATGCAGTACCGGTTCGTATCTTTTTCCCTAATGAAAAGTGCTTTCAGGAAAGTAATGACAAAACCAGTGACAGCAGAGATAAAAAGCTGCTTTTGTTTATCCACGGTGGTGGCTGGGTAACGGAGAGTATCGATAATTATGAAAGAATCTGCGCACGGCTTGCAGATGCAACAGGACAGTATGTGGCAGCGGTAGAATACAGACTGGCGCCGGAGGATAAATTTCCATCCGGTCTGGAGGACTGTTATGTGGTTGCGAAAGCACTGTATACCGGGAAATTTGTGCTAAATGTAAAACCGGAAAATATTACTCTGATCGGCGACAGTGCAGGAGGAAATCTTTGCGCAGCACTGTCTTTGATGGCAAGAGACCGGGGAGAATTCATGCCGAAAAGACAGATTCTGATCTATCCGGCCACTTATAATGATTATACGGAAAAATCCCCATTTCCCTCCGTTAAGGAAAATGGAACAGATTATCTTCTGACAGCAGGAAAAATGCAGGATTATATTGACCTGTATGCGAAAAATGAAGAGGATAAACAAAATCCGTATTTTGCCCCTTATCTGGCAAAAGATGTGAGTCATCAGCCGGATACTCTGATACTTACTTCTGAGTTTGATCCTCTTCGGGATGAAGGAGAGGCATACGGAAAACGTTTGAAGGAAGCAGGAAATCATGTACAGATCCATCGTATTAAAGGTGCACTACATGGCTATTTTGCACTGGGAATCAAGCATCTGTATGTGCAGGAAAGTTTCACTTATATCAATGCGTTTTTGAAGGGAGAAGCATTGTGAATCAGAAAAAAGCACGTTGGAGAAGGCTGGACAATGCGGCAAAGCTGTATTCCGCAGCCAGTAACAAAAGGGATACCAGAGTATTCCGGTTTTATTGCGAATTAAAAGAAGAAGTCCGGAAGGAACTTTTGCAGGAAGCATTGGATCAGACTGTGGAGACATTTCCCATGTTTCTTATGGTACTGAGAAAAGGATTATTCTGGCATTATCTGGAGCCATGTAACCTGCATCCGGTCGTAAAGGAAGAGTATAAAGAGCCTTGCAGCAGGCTTTATGTAAAAGATAAGAAGACACTTCTTTTTGAGGTGACTTATTATAAAAAACGAATCAATTTTGAAGTGTTTCATGTGCTGACAGATGGTACCGGTGCAACGGAGTTTCTGAAGGAACTGGTGAGTAATTATCTGTATCTGGCACATCAGAAAGAGGGGCTTGAGCCGGTTTCCATGTTGCCGGAAGATATGACTGTCCAGGACCAGGAATCAGACAGTTTTCTGAAGTATTATTCCAAAGATCAGAAACGGCCGAAGGAAAAGAAAACACGTGCCTTCCAGATCCGAAGAAAAAAGAAGGATGGGAACCATCTCCATGTTCATGAAAGTGTGGTTTCCGTAAAGGAAGTGTTAAAGCGAAGCAGAGAACTGGGGGTATCCATGACGGTCTTTCTGACAGCTGTCTTTCTCAAGGCAATCCATGAAGAAATGTCAAAGATGCAGGAGAAAAAACCGATAGTTTTGATGGTGCCGGTAAATCTGCGAAAGTTTTTTCCGTCCACATCCATGTTGAATTTCTTCAACTGGATCGAACCGGGGTATGATTTTTCAAAGCAGGACAGAAGCTTTGAGGAGGTGCTGAGATATACCAAAGATTTTTTCGAAGAACAACTGACAAAGGAAAAAATGTCTGCTCATATCAACGATCTGCTTGCACTGGAGCTGCATCCGATCCTGAGACTTGCTCCATTGGAACTGAAAAATCTCTGTATCCACGCAGGAGCAAAATTTTCTGAGAAAAATACAACGGCAATATTTTCTAACATGAGTGCCGTCCGTATGCCGGATAGTTATGTGCCTTATATTGAACGTTTTGGTGTGTTTACCAATACGCCGAAGCTGGAGCTGTGTCTGTGTTCGTTTGAAGATAAGTTATCCTTCGCTTTTACATCCAGATACGATACCGTGAATATCGAGCGAAATTTCTATCGTCTGCTAAAAGAGCAGGGAATAACAGCAGAAAAAGTCGAACCGGAATTTCCAAAGCCCCAGATGCCAAGTGAACAGGAGATGAAAGTCTATAAAGTCTATAGTTTTCTGTGTCTGGTACTTGCTACAGCTATGGTAGTTACGGATCTGAACTTTCATCCACGCATCCGTTGGACTTGGTTTACTGCCGGTGGTGTGGCAACAATGTGGATTGCCTCTTCGATTGGATTCTTCAAAAGGTATAACCTGCTGAAAAATGTAATGTGGCAGCTTTTGATCGGTTCGATTATCTGCTTTATCTGGGATGGTTTTACCGGGTGGCACGGCTGGTCGGCAGATCTGGCATTGCCCATCTTAAGTGTAGCGACTCTGGCAGGCATGTTTGTAATTGCCAAGGTGCAGAAAAGTCCGGTGAGGGAGTATCTCATTTACGAAATCATGGCCGCCGGCTATGGGTTGATCCTTCCGGTAATCCTGCTTTTATGCGGAATTGTTAAGAAGCCGATGGTGAGTATGTTCGGAGCGCTGATCTGCTTTTTGTTCTTAGTGGGCGTGATTTTATTTAAGGGGAGAGAATTTAAGGAAGAGATGCATAAGAATCTGCATGTGTAGCATCCTAAGATATTTTGTTGATATGCAGTACCTTCATCACTTGCAGAAAGAGTGTGGAATTATATGAACTATAAATACGATGACAGGTCGTTCAAAGGAATCGAGAAGATGTCGTTTCAGCTTCATTGTCCCGCTCGGCAGTTTTTTGATAGCGAGCAAAGTTATGAGTGTCCAGACTGTGGAAAGATTATTCGCATTTCTGGTTGGAAGAGAGAATATCCAATGGGAGCTTTCGATTCTGAGGATGTGGATGTTGCCTTGGTGGAAGAAAACGATTAATAACCTTCGCAAAATTTACAATCCCTATTATGAAGTAAAATTTTAAGGAGGCTGGATATATGGCAGTAGTTACAGAAGCATTCGATATTCCGCTGGATATCATGACCAAGTTAGCAACGGGAGAATACCGCAGAATTGGAGGCGTTGTAAGAGTTGCAATGGGTCCAAACAAAGGACAGATTGTGAAGCACCTTAAACCAGTGAAATTGGAACAGGCTGCACAGGCGCAGAATGTTGGAGCTAAAGTTCTACAATTTGCAAAGAACAATAAAAAGGGACTGATTATTGGTACAGTGGTTGCTGGCACTATTACAGCCGGTGGCGTGGTGTACCATAAGATAAAAAACAGAGAGCCAGAAGTGGTGAAGAAGTATCATGCAGCATTACGAGACTACATCAACGATATTCGAAGTGGAGAATTGAGTATGAAGTCCATCAACCGTCTGATGGATGCATTGGATGAGCTTAAGCAGAACAAGAACTATGAGAAGATTAAGATTGAACTGACAACGGAAGAATTAAATGTTCTGGTTAATCGTATTTATGAGTATACTATTAAACTTGCCAGTGAAAATGCAGTTGAGCTAACAGATGACGAGTTGCGCTCTTCTGATAATACCATTCTTAATCTACAGAATTATCTCAAAGCACAGAAACGTATATTCGAAGCTGCAGCATAAAAAAACAGCCTCACTACCGGAGTGAAATCTAGCAGTGGGGCTGTACATTTATGCCTTGATTTTCTGACCATTCTTGAAGGTGAAACGGATATCGTCGGCACTGTAGATGGTGGCATATTCGACAAGGCTGTTCCAGCTGTCGATGCTGAACTCTTCCAAAGAGTCCTGCAGCTGCTTGAATGTCTTGAGGAAGGATTCGTATTCAGCTCTTTGTAGTTGCATCTGTTGCAGGTCGGCCATGAGCTGTTCGAGCCTTGCTTTTGATTTGTCGAATTTTGCCGAAAGACTGTCGTAGCGCTTCTGGTATTCGGTCTGGTCTAAGGCAACCGTAGAATTTTCCCTGATGGCGGCTTGGACCATTTCGGAAATAAGCTATGTCTCTTCGAGTAGTTCATCTTGTTCTTTTTGGATGAATCTGATTGGACAGTATTGTGTTTCAAGGACTTAAAGACGAAGAAAGTTGTTGGAGAGAAATACTTTCCAGCAACTCTGTCTTTAATGAATAGAGCTCATTTTTTTATTCAACTATTCCCATGACATATATGATATATGCAATATGTAAATGTGCAATTCAAATATCAGTTTATGCTAAGTATAAATAATAATATTAATTACTATTATTGACAAAAGAATAATTATCATGTATAATACAGATATACAAGAAACAAAGTGTTAGAAAAATTGCTAGGAACTTGATAACAAAAATAAATCGACATTGAAAAGGGAAAATGACTATGAAAAAATATGAATGTGAACCATGTGGATATATTTATGATCCGGCAGTAGGAGATCCAGACGCCGGTATCGCTCCAGAAACTGCATTTGAGGATATTCCAGATGACTGGACATGCCCAATCTGCGGATTAGGAAAAGATGTTTTCGTTCCTGTAGAAGACTAAGCAGAAAATGCAGGTACGAAACTGCCAGACATTAAAAGAGCCTAAGAGAACATATAAAAGAAATGGAGGTCAAATTATGACTTACGATTTAAACATTACCTTTGATGACAATTTAGTAACAGGAAATAAAACAATCGATACACAGCACAAAGAATTGATTGACCGTATTCAGAACTTTGTAATTGCCTGTCAAAATGGCGACAGCAAGGTAAAGGCGATCAAACTTCTGGATTATCTTAACGAGTATACTGACTTTCATTTTAAAGAAGAAGAAGCACTTCAGGAAAAAGCCGGTTATCCAGAGCGTGAAAAACATTATGAAAAACATGAAGAGTTTAAAAAGACAATTCAGGAACTGTATGAATACCTTCAGGAGTATGAAGGACCAACAGATCGGTTCAGTGAACTTGTACAGAAAAATGTAATCGACTGGCTGTTTGGACACATTAAAACATACGACCGCTCTGTGGCAAAATTTATCTTTATGAAACAAAATCCAGACCGATGCTAAAATAAACCAGGGAACGAGTTCACTCAGAATGTAGATAACGTGATGAAGTAAATTAGGGGCTGTCACAATGCAGCCCCTTTCCTGTTATAGCGATATTCTAGGTAATATATTGCGCTGGCATGACATATTATTTTACTACTACTATATGGGAAGAGCAAGCAGCTCTTTTTTTTGTCCTTTTTATCCAATTTTAAGTTGTAAAGTCACTTTTCATGCCAACAGTATCGGAGAAAAATGAATGAGAGAGAAAACTATATATGAGAAGATTGCAGAAAAGTATAACACAACACCAGAAGAAGTATGCAGAGAAATGCAGATAGCCATAGATGCAGGATTTGATAATCCCGACCCGGCTGTGCAGGAAGAATGGAAGAAAATGACACTTAAAAGAGACAGGCCCACACCGGAAGAAGCAATCAATTACGCAGTAAAAAAATTAAAAGGAAATTAAAAATATGAAGAAAAAGATAATTGCAGTAATTTCAGGAACAGCAATCTTGATAATTGCTGCAGGAAGTTTTTATGGGAAATTTGAATCCAGTCATAAAGAAGGCGAACCAGATGTAGTTGGAACTTTTTCTGTAAATCGGGATGAAAATATAACCGTGGTCGCAAATAGGGAAGATATTGAGGATAGAGAAGCGTTTGCAAGAAAACTTTTGCAGATGTACAAGGATGATTCTTTTCAGTCGACAAAATTCTCCACAGACAGAGGATATGCGACGAGCATTGATATGAACATCTATTTATGGAAAGAGGATATTGAAGACGGGGAATCGGTAACGACAGCCGAATATAGACCTGTAGAATACGGAAAGGACTATGATGTTGTCAATAATCCTGATAAATTTCAACTATATATAGATGGAAAAGAGATTAAATAGTAATCTCCTGAAAGCAAGCTTTTTGTCAATTATTTCAAAGAAAAATTAAAGGATAACAATACATAGTTTTGACAATGATATTTTGAAAAATTTTATAGGAATGCTCTATTATCAAATTGACATAGGAATATGGTAGCGTATAATTAGAATTGAATACACTGAAAAAATGGAGGAATTACATGAAAGCACATAAATATTGGTCAGTAGGAGCTTTAATCACAATGATTGGAACTTTTTATACAGGATATAAAGGGTTAAAAGCAGCACACAAATACTTTGCATTTGGCTCTCTGATATGCATGATTATGGCAGTCTATTCTGGTCATAAAATGATTTCAGGTAATAAAAGAACAAGAAAACAGGTGGAAAATACAAAAG
>ERZ838483.401-NODE-401-length-55292-cov-16.716675_pt1 | contig 55292 bp, 29 predicted proteins | sample MGYA00519939_ERZ838483 | MGnify/ENA primary metagenome ERZ838483 (study PRJEB31850, sample SAMEA3708836) | human gut metagenome | biome: human gut; feature: human-associated habitat; material: faeces | place: China | collected 2014 ...
TGGCTAGGCTATACGCTTAAAAGAAAGCTTACCAACCAGGAAAATCCGCTGACCCGAAGAAACTGCTTTTAAGAAAGAGGTGAATAGCAGTAGTCCCTTGCAATATTCTTTAGAGAAGGGTGTGACGTTATCAACTTTCTCTCCCGACTCTCTATCACAGCCTAAAGATACAACAAATATAAATATTGAACAATAATTTATGGACGAAATTATAGAAAAAGCAAAGGCTGACTCACTTTACTAATTGGGATAGAAAAGATATTAGAAGGCTAAATTAAGAGATAAGTTGTTTAAAAAAATAGTGAATGAATAATGAAAGAGGTGACATTACTGATACATTGAATAGATGTTGTCGAAATTTGTTGTCTAAAATAGGACTATGGTCTATCTTTAGGCAATAACAATAAGTTTTAAAAAAATGAATATGTTGATGATTGATTTGCATCTATTTGCATTAAATTGTAATGAAAGTTTTAGGATAGTTGTAGATGAAAAAGAAAAAAGAGCTAAACTTTGTTGTTTAACTCTTTCTATATTAGTGTTTTATGTTAAATGTTTTATAATAAATCTTTTGGGCCCCCCAGACGCGTACTCTAACCGGGCTGAGCTACACCCCGAATTGCGGATGCAAAGGTAAGGCTTTATTTTAAATTAGCAAATTATTTCATATGCTTTTTTCTGCTTTTTTAGAATAAGCTGTCGCTGTAATATCTTTAATAATGCCTTTTAGCCCATTGTTTCGCAATAGAAGTCGAACATATCATATACCTCATCTTGAGTGGCACTTTGGTTGATATGGATATCACCTATTTCACCGAGTAGGGTAAAGTTGACATTGCCCAGTGAGGAATTTTTCTTATCATGTTTCATAAACTCGTACAGACGGTCATAATCCTTACAGCTGAATGCCAGTTTCCCGTAATGCTCCTTGATGAACTGTATGGTAGGGCGTAACTTGTCTTTGGGGAAACCAACCTTGAGATGTGAATAATATAGTTCGCACACCATTCCCCATGCTACGGCATATCCATGCAATACAGGATGTCCTGTTTCCAGAGCAAAACTTTCGAATGCATGACCTACGGTATGTCCGAAGTTTAAGGCCTTGCGGATATTTTTCTCGAAAGGATCCTGTTCTACCACTTTTTCTTTTACCTCGATGGAAGTAGCGACAAGTTGTTGCAGATGCTTGTAGTCTACGTGCTCCATATCGAATTTGATAAGCTCGCTCCAGTGCTCCGTGTTGCTGATAAGTCCGTGCTTCAGCATTTCCGCATATCCCGACAAGATATTGGGATAATCGAGTGATTTAAGAAATTCACAGTCTATCAGAACATAATTGGCTGGTGCGAACACTCCAATCTCATTTTTCAGCCCATTGAAGTTGATACCTGTCTTTCCTCCTACAGAAGCATCTACCATGGCCAGTAATGTAGTAGGAATGTTAACCATGTCGATACCTCGTTTGAAAGTAGCAGCAGCAAAACCACCCAGGTCGGTTATCATACCTCCGCCCAGATTGATCATCAGTGAGTGGCGTGTACCTCCCTTGTTGCTAAGCTGGCTCCATACGTAGGCAAGAGTTTCCAGATTCTTATGAATATCTTCCACTCCGATGCAAATATGTTCTGCCTGTGCAAGAAACGGATATTTTTCGATAATCGGAAGGCAATACGTGCGCGTATGCTCGTCGGTCAGAATAAATAATTTATCGTATGTTTTGCTGGTGACTGCCTTTTGCAGGTTTTCTTCCAGGTTATGGCAGATTACAACTTCTTGTTTACTCATAAATCTATTGTTTTTCCTGCAAAAATAGAAAAAAAGTAAAAAGTACATGTGTGTACGTTGACAATTAATTATTTTTGTGCTGAATTTACCAATAAATTGATTTATGAAAGGAATATTACCGGTTGCCTGTAGAATAGCAGGATACGCATTACTTATTTTATCTGTTTTTGTGCCTTTGTTGATGTATATGTTTGGTCAGGTACACGACGGGAATCTGATTTATGTAAAATTGGGGATTAAGTTGGTTGTCTGGCTGTCGCTGTTCATGATTTTTCTCTCTAAAGTAAAGGATGAGGCCGAAGAGACGGCATGTCTGCGCAGTAAAGCTATGAAATATGCCTTATATATCTGGGGAGTGTATTACATCGTGATGCTGATAAAGGGAGCAGTAAACCAAGATTTGCAGGTGGCCGACAATTCTGTCGGAATAGTTTATCTGATTATCTGTGTGATTTGTTGGGAGTTTTTGTATCAGAAGCATCGTATAGAAAAAACGTTCAGAAAAAAATAAGTTTTAAAAAAGGTTGCAATATTAAACCTTTAAAATGTTTTGATGTCAAACCAGCGTTAAAACATTTGATTAGATCGGAATAATGAAAAACTGGGTTATGGGGCTGCTACTGTTATCCTGTGGGATATACGCTTTTGGACAAAGCAGAGGTAGCAAAGGTTTAGTTTCGGGTACAGTTGTCGATGGAGATGATAACTCCCCGGTGATGCAGGCTACGGTACAGATTCTTGCGTTGAAAGATAGTTCGATGGTAGCTGGTAATGTGACTGATTTGGACGGACGCTTTTCTTTGTCAGCTCGTCCGGGTAAATACCTGTTGAAGGTTTCCTTTGTCGGATATTCGCCGTCTTTTCAGCCTATTACATTAACGAGTTCTAAACCACGTCTTAATCTGGGAACAATCTCCCTGCACTCGGATGCAGTTATGCTTGAAGGAGCTGTCATTGTAGCTCAGGCACCAGAGGTTACTGCTGCCGAAGATACATTGGTATACAATAGCTCTGCATATCGTGTTCCGGAGGGTTCTGCACTGGAAGAACTGGTTAAGAAATTGCCGGGAGCAGAAATTGACGATGACGGTAAAATTACGATCAACGGAAAGGAAATAAAGAAAATAATGATCGACGGCAAGGAGTTTTTTGCCGATGATCCTAATATCGCCATGAAGAACCTGCCGGTTAATATCATCGATAAGATACGTGCCTATGAAAAACAGTCGGATATGGCACGAATGACTGGTGTGGACGATGGAGAAGAGGAAACGGTGCTCGACCTGAGTGTGAAGCCCGGAATGAATCAGGGATGGATTGGTAATACCGATCTGGCTGCCGGTACGAAAGACCGTTATAGCGGAAAGGTGATGATCAATCATTTCCGCAACAAGAACCAGCTGACTGCCATCGGTTCGGTCAATAACGTAAATGACAATGCTTTTCCCGGTGGAGGTGGAGGATTCCGTAAGGGAGGAAACGGTCTGACTGCTGTGAAAATGGCAGGTGTGAACTTTGCCACTGAAACAGAAAAGTTGAAGACTGAAGGAAGTGTCAACTTTAATTATAAGGATGCTGATATTGTCAGTAAACAGGCATCCGAAACTTTTGTATCATCGGAAAGCAGTTCTTTTAAAAACGCGTTAGACCATTCTCGCAATAAAACGACCAAGCTGGTGGCAGATGCCTTTATCGAGTGGAAACCGGATACTATGACTACTTTTGTATTCCGTCCTCGTTTCAGCTATGGTAAGACCGACAATACCAACGGACAGAACTCTTATACATTCAGTCAGGATCCTGGATATACAACCGATGAACTTTTCGGTACGGACGACTTGACTTCGCTGGTTTCCGAAGAAGATATTATCAATACGGTGCTGAAGAATACACTGAAAAAAGGTGATGACCTGACTGTAGGAGGTTCGGTGCTCGTGAACCGGAGATTAGGCAAGCTTGGCCGGAATATTACATTCCGTGGAAAATATAATTACACCAATAGCAGCAGTGAACAGTTTTCTACATCGGAAACAGAGTATTTCCAGAAAACTCCGGAAGAACGTATGGAAATATTGAACCGCTATATTACAACTCCTACAAAGAGCTACGATTATAGTGCGCGTCTGACGTACAGTGAACCGATTTTTACCGGGGGATTTTTGCAGTTCAGCTACAATTTCCAGTATAAACACTCTACCACAGATAATTCTACATTCGATATGGGTGACAACTGGACGATTGGTGACGGAGTGAATGAAAGTAATCCGGGAGTGCTCAACAACGACTTGAGCAAGAGTGCAGCCTATAATTATTATAATCACCAGATGGATGTTACTTTCCGCTGGATACGTGAGAAGATGCGCTTGAATGCGGGAGTCAGCTTCCAGCCTCAGAAGTCGGATCTTTCTTATAAGAAAGGTGATCTGGATACAACGACTGTCAGAAATGTATTTAATTTTACTCCGACATTCGATTTCCGCTATAATTTCTCAAAAACCAGTCAGTTGCGCTTGCGTTATCGCGGACAGGCTTCTCAGCCGAACATGGTAGATTTGCTGCCTATCTCCGATAATACAGACCCGCTTAATATTCAGAACGGTAATCCAGGACTGAAGCCGACATTTACAAATGAATTGCGTGCCGAATATAATTTCTTTAATACGGAAAAACAACGGGGAATGTTTTCATTTTTCCGTTACCAGAATATCATGAACAATATAAGCGACCGCAAAGTCTACGATTCGGAAACCGGTGGATATGTTACTACTCCTGAAAATATTAACGGAAACTGGAACCTGATCGGAATGGTGGGAACCAACATTGCCTTGAGAAACAAGAAATATACCATCAATACGTTTACCAGAGCAAATTACCAGAATATGGTGAGCTATATAAGCGAGAAGGATCTTGTTTCTGATACAGACAAGAATATTACCAAACGCTTGTCGCTGGGTGAACGCTTAAGAGGTACGTACCGTAATGACTGGTGGGAGTTCTCTCTAAATGGCTCACTCGATTATACCCATTCGAGAAACAGTTATCAGGAAAGCAACAATCTGGATACTTACCAGTTTGCTTATGGAGCCAGCACCAATGTGCGTTTGCCGTGGAATATGTCCATTTCTACAGATTTGTCGCAGAACTCCCGCAGAGGATATGCCGAGTCGAGTATGAATACCGATGAACTGATCTGGAACGCTCAGATTTCTCAGGACTTTTTGAAGGGAAATGCTGCTACCGTAAGTATTCAGTTCTATGATATATTGAGAAACCAGAGCAATATCAGTCGTGTAATTACGGCTGCTATGCGTCAGGATACTGAGTATAATGCTATTTATAGCTATTGCATGGTACATTTCATCTATCGTCTGAACCTGTTCGGCGGTAAGGGAGCTGGTAAGGGAGGTCCCGGCTTTGTGCCTCCCGGACCTGGCGGACGTCATGGAGGATTTGGTGGTCCTCCCCATCGCCGGTTTTAAATAATATTCGAAAACGGAGATTCGCATAATGGCGGATACTCCGTTTTTTGTTCGTATCGGTTGGGTTGCCAGTGAATCTTTGTAAGGGAAATATTTTAAACAATTTTAGACTCCCTCCGATTTTCATGTTTGCGGAATCATTTAATTTTTCCTATTTTTGTCCGAATAGCAGAAATTTAGTATGAGAAAATCTTTTTATATCCTTTTGCTTTTGTTCGTCAGTGCTTTAGCTCAGGCACAAATGAACTGTACGTTTACTCATTATTCTCAGGAGAATGGTCTGTCCGAGAATTCGGTAATGGATATGGTACAGGATCACGACGGTATGATATGGTTTGCAACGTGGGATGGAATCAATCGCTTCAATGGCTACGACTTTAAGGTTTATAAGGCCCGTAAGGAAAACGATATGCGATGGAGTTCCAATCGTGTAGACCATTTGCAGGTCGACAAGTATGGAGATGTATGGTGCATTACTTACGATGGGAAGGCATTCCGTTTCGATAAGCGGATGGAAGCGTTTACCGAAGTTGCAGCAAATGGGGCTGAAAAAGACTTGGTTATAACTTCTATCTTGCCGTTGGATAATGGAACTGTATGGCTGCTTACTGATAAAAACGGAGGTATCAGAGTGGTGCCTGACAGGAAAACCGGAACACTTGCTTCGAAAGTTTATTTGTCTACTGCTTCAAAAGAAAAAGGTACTGCTATCAAGACTGTTTTTTTAGATAAGAAAAACAGAGAGTGGCTGCTTACAAAAGATGGATTGCTTTGCATCGAAGGTAATAATGGAAAGCAGACTCCTTTTTTTGTAAATACGCATCCTGAATCCGGACGGCCTAACCAGTCTTTTTTTTCGGCTGCATTCGTTAACGGACACGTATATTTTACCTCTAATAAAGGACGGGTATGGAAATACTCGCTGAAGGATGAAACATTCGAGTTGAAAGACCTGGGCTTGCAGGACGATGTGATAAGCATACGGGAATTGTCTGGAGGAAAGGTCATTATGGCTACCCGCCGGTCGGGCTTTGTTGTGGGAGATGCAGCGCTCGAATCACTGAAGTATTACGGTCTGAAAAATGAATTTGATTTTTCTCAGCATCCGATACGGTCAATATATGTCGACAGTCATAATGAGGTCTGGTTCGAAGTAAACAAGATTGGTACGGTCTGTCATTTTAATCCGTCGACGGAGGTGTTCAAGGTGGAACAGGTTCCGGTTGAAAAAGAACCGGGTGATGCTCCAAAGTTTGCTGTCTGCGAGGATAAGCAAGGCAATCTGTGGGTACATCCGGTAGGAGGAGGACTGTCTTGGTTCGACAGAGAAAATAATGAGCTGAAGCCTTTCTATAATGAAGTGGGAACAGATGCATGGCGCTTCTCAAACAAACTTCATGCTATGATGCTCGACCATCAGGGCAATTTATGGCTGGGCACTCATTCCAAAGGACTGGATAAGGTTACATTCTTCAAAAACGAATTCCAGTTGATTAAGCCGCAGAACTGTAAGTACGATACCAATGCCAATCAGGTACGTTCGCTTTGTCAGGATTCCCGTAAGCAGTTGTGGATAGGTACACGTAATAGTAAAGTTTCTGTGTATTCTCTTGACTTCCAGTTACAGGGTTATCTTACAGTCGACGGACGCATATCACTTACTGGCACTCCTTTCAGAGGATCTGCCTATAAGATAATAGAGGATTCGAAAAAAAATATCTGGATTGCTACGAAAGGAAACGGAATCGTTCAGCTGATACCGCAGGGAAGCGGATATAAGATGCTTCATTATACTTACGATGCCAACGATATCTATAGTCTGAGCCATAACAATGTGTACGACTTGTGTGAAGACAGTTACGGTCGTATCTGGGTTGTTACTTTCGGTGGAGGTATCGATTACATCGAAAAGGAGAGTGATGGAAGTGTCCGTTTTATAAACTCGCGCAATAATCTGAAATCGTATCCAATGGAACGTTGCTATAAGGCACGTCGTATGTTGCTCGACAAAAAAGGTATGCTGTGGGTAGCTACTTCCAATGGACTGCTGGCTTTCAGTGAAAAGTTCGAACGTCCCGATACGATTGATTTTCATTTGTTCGTGTGCATGCCTAATAAGCGTGAAGTGTTGAGCTGCAACGATATATACGATATCTTGCTTACACACGACGGACGTCTGTTTTTTGCTACTTTCGGTGGAGGACTGAATGAGCTTAAGAGCCTTGATAAGAATGGTAACGGCCTGTTTACTTCGTATTCGGCAAAAGACGGACTTCCTACCGACGTACTTTCTTCACTTGCCGAAGATACGAAAGGAGATATATGGATTGGTTCGGAAAGCGGTCTGAGCAAGATGGATATTGTCAACCATCATTTCGATAATTATCTGAAGCAGGAGATAGGAGAGGAGCTTTCGTTTGAAGAAAGTACGGCAATACGTGCCGAAGACGGACGCTTGCTGTTCGGAACAAACAGAGGACTTTTGTGCTTTACTCCCGAACTGATACGGAAAAACTCCTATGTGCCTGGCATTGTATTGTCGGGCTTGAAGATAGCCAATAAAGATGTTGTTCCCAGACCGGAATCCGTATTGCCTGAGTCTTTGAACAGTTTGTCGCATTTGTATTTGTCGCATAAGGAAAACACCGTAACGCTTTCTTTTGCCGCTCTGGATATGAGTTTCCCGGAAAATGTAAAGTATGCCTATATGCTCGACGGGTTCGATAAGGAGTGGAATTATGTGGGTAAACAGCGTACGGCTACTTATACAAACCTGCCGAAAGGTAATTATGTCTTTCGTGTGAAGTCGACCAACGGAGCCGGTATCTGGGTGGAGAACGAACGTGCCTTGCGGATAACCGTCAAGCCTTCGTTTTGGGAGACTCCTTATGCCTATGTGATTTACACATTAGGCTTTATGCTGATTCTGCTGGTTGGAGCCTATACACTTTTCGTTATTTACCGGTTGAAACATGAGGTGTCTGTCGAACAGCAGGTAACGGACATGAAGCTCCGCTTCTTTACCAATATCTCTCATGAACTCCGTACACCGCTTACCTTGATAGAGGGGCCGCTGGAATATATCTTGAAACGTTCGGATTTAAGTAAGGACGTACGCGAACAGTTGCAGGTGGTAGAACGTAATACACATCGGATGCTGAGACTTGTCAATCAGATTCTGGATTTCCGTAAGATACAGAATCACAAGATGAAACTATGCATCGAACAGATTGATATCGTCGCGTTTGTACATAAGATTATGGAGAATTTTGAATCCATAGCCGAATCGAACAAGATTGATTTTATTTTCGAAACCGAACAGCCTAAGCTCAAGTTGTGGGTAGACGCTGACAAGGTAGAGAAAATAGTCTTCAATTTGCTGTCGAATGCATTCAAGTATACGCAGCCCGGAAAAAACATTACCGTATTTATCCTTGAAAATGAAGATACGGTTACCGTAGGAGTGCAGGATCAGGGTAGAGGTATTTCTGAAAATAAGAAGGCTTCACTGTTTGTACGTTTTGAAACCCTGCTCGATAAGAACCTGTTCAATCCGAACAGTTCTGGCATCGGACTTTCGCTTGTGAAAGAACTGGTGGAAATGCACCATGCCAGCATACATGTAGACAGTAAGGAAGGAGAAGGCAGTTGCTTTAGCGTAGACTTCCTGAAGGGAAAAGACCATTACGGTGAGAATGCCGAATTTGTCTTGTCGGATAACGTGGAAATAATCGGTGAAGCATCCAAGCATTCCTTGCCTGTGGATGTCGAAACTCCTGCCGTTGCTGTACCGGAGGATAAGCCGGAAGCTGTTCCTGCTGCTGATGAGGCAGACAAGGCATCGGTTTCTGAAACAAAGACAATGCTGCTCATAGAAGACAATCTGGAGTTGCGCTTCTTCTTGCGGAGTATTTTCAGCCAGCGTTTCCGCATTATAGAAGCTGCCAACGGAGTGGAAGGACTGGAGAAAGCCATTAAGTATGTGCCCGATATCATAATCAGTGATATTATGATGCCCGAGAAGGACGGAATAACTCTGGTGAAGGAGCTGAGGGAGGAACTGACTACCAGCCATATTCCAATCGTATTGCTTACTGCAAAGACCGATATGGACACCAAGTTGCAGAGTCTGGAACTGGGGGCCGACAGTTATATCACCAAACCGTTCAGTGCCACTTACCTCGAAGCACGTGTTGATAATTTGCTGGCACGCCGTCAGAAGTTGCGTCAGTTCTATTGCGACCACCTGATGGATATCAATCCTCCGAAAGTGGAAAATGAGGAAGAAGAGGTAGATGTCATGTCGCAGCAGGACCGTCGTTTCCTGGAGCAGCTGACAAACTTTATGGAACGGAATATCGACAATGGAGAACTTGTTGTAGACGATCTGGTGCATGAAATGGCTGTGAGCCGTTCAGTCTTCTTCAAGAAGCTGAAATCATTGACCGGACTTGCTCCGATAGAATTTATCAAGGAAATGCGTGTGAAACGTGCTGCCCAGCTTATCGAGACTGGAGAGTTTAACATGACACAGATTTCGTATATGGTGGGAATCAACGATCCGCGTTACTTCAGCAAGTGCTTCAAGCAACGCTTTGGCATGACTCCTACCGAATACCGTGAAAAGCAGAAAAACAAATAATTGAGATTTTTTTATCGGGGAACCTTTCCGGAAATTTGTACAAAAGCAAAAGGATATTGTACAAATTTCCGGATTTTTTGTTGATAAGTTTTGGCTATTTAGCCTGTTTTTACTTATTGATTTTAGCATATTTTCATTAGAGAAAGATTAGTTTAATTAGGAAAAAAACTTTTTTTTTTTGTTTTTTATATAGAGGATAATTATATTTGTTGTGCTTTTATAAATGGATATGTAAAGTTCTTAACAAGTCAAAGAAGCTTTTTGAGGAGTAAGTATTAACCTAATTAGTGAAAAGGCATGACACTCTTGTATAAAAATGAACATATTTCGTGTACTAATTATGCGGAAGAATTCAATAAAGTTTTTACGTTGATGGAGATTCCCGAAGGGCATACTGTGGAACGTCGGTTTCTTAATACAACTTTTTTGGTTATTTTGTTACAAGGAGATATTGAGATAAGATATGAAATAGATAAATATTTTACTCCTCAATTGGGGTATATGTTTTTACTTCCAAAAAATAAACAAATAACGACCTTTGCTCGGAAAGCTACGACCTTATTATTATGTTCGTTTACAAACGATTTGAGGTTGTGCTCGCGTTTTTTCATTCAACAGTTGTCGCATTTTATATCTGAAAGCACTTGTCAAAATCCATATTGCTTGAAACTAGATATACGCTTGCAAAGTTTCTTTTCTTTACTAGTAGATTGTTTAAAAGAGGGATTGGGGTGCATACACTATCATCAGATAAAGCGTGATGAACTTTTCTTGTATTTACGTGCCGGATATACAAAAGAAGAACTGGCTTTGTTTTTCTATCCCGTTTTGGGTCAAAATTTAGAATTTAAGGATTTTGTATTAATGAATAGCCGCAAGATATTTGATGTCAAGGATTTTGCTTTACAGGCAAATATGAGTCAGAGTACGTTTAATCGGCGCTTTAAGGAAACTTTCAATGAAACAGCTAAAAACTGGCTCTTATTACGTAAACAGGAGTTTGTGAAGCGCGATATTGCTTTGAGCAATTTGTCATTTAGTGAGATTGCCGAAAAATATAAGTTCTCTTCAACCTCGTATCTGGATACATTCTGTAAAAAATATTTTGGAAAGACTCCTAAAGAAATACGAAAAGAAGCAATTGGAAAAACTGTATAGGTTGACTAGAATTATAGGGTGATTGTAAATTGTAATTATTTGACGTGAATTTGTAATTTTTGTATTTCCGTTGCTGTTTACCTTTGCAAAAAAATAAAATGATAGTGTAGATGATACGGAAATATAGAAAATTACTCTTTCTATGTGCCTTTCTGTGTTTCGGAGGAAACGGAAATGCTCAAAACGTAGCTTTGAAGACAAATGCTCTTTATTGGGGGGCTACTACCCCCAATGCCAGCGTTGAAATTGGTTTGAGCCGAAAGTTTACTACCGACTGGCAGCTGGCATACAATCCTTGGACGTTTAGGGATGACAGAAAGATGCGTTTCTGGCTTGTGCAACCAGAATTGAGATACTGGTTCTGCGAGAGTTTTGAAGGTCATTTTGTAGGAGCTCACTTGCATGGAGCACAATATTATGGAGGTTTCAGTGATAAGCGATACGACGGTTACTTGGCCGGAGGGGGAGTAACCTATGGCTACAACTGGATATTGTCGTCGCACTGGAACCTGGAAGCGCTGATTGGTGCCGGATACGCTCGCCTGTGGTATAAGGAGAGTCCCCGCATTCCTTGCAGTAAGTGCCATGAAGACAAGACCAAAGATTATTGGGGGCTTACAAAATTGGCTGTATCGGTTTCTTATATCTTTTAAACGTTTGCAATATGAAATTCAGATATACATATTTAATCTGGGCTGGATGCTTGTGGCTTGGAGTAGCCGGCTGTGCATCATCGGGTATGAATAAGAAAGTTGCGGTAACACCGGTGCGTACGCTTACTCCCGACAGCATGTCTACTGTGGGTGTGGATGTGAATATTCACATTCCGGAAAAGGCCTTTACAGGTCGTACCCGCCTCATTGTTGTTCCGCAGTTGCTGCAGAAAGACTCTATGCTGGCAGAATACACTCCTATGGTGTTCGATGCTCCTATCTATAGTAAGAAAATGAACCGCCGTGTACTTCTCGACGGCTATGTTGATACACTGGCAAATGTCGCACGCAAGGTAAACAACCGCAAGGAGTACGATGTAACCTATTCCGAACGGGTAGCCGTGCCTGCCGATATTGACGGCGGACGCATTGTGGCCGTACTTTCTACCAACGGATGTGGTGAGTGTGGTATTGCCGATACCGTAGATATTGCTTACATCAACAATATCCCTACGCTGATAGAACCTAAGAAATCGCTTCAACTGAACTGGATTGAGCCAGAGTTTGTTATCCGTCCCAAGGTTATGGAAGGCAGAGGAGAAGCTTTGTTGCAGTTCGTGATAAACCGTTACGACATCAACCTCTCGCTGGGTGATAACCGCAACGAGATGAACCGTATGCTTGCTACGCTGCAGAAAATCGTGACAGACTCGCTTGCCACACTGAACAGGGTAAGCATTTACGGTATGGCATCGGCTGACGGTTCGTATGCTTTCAATACTACCTTGTCGCGCAACCGTGCCAATTCTGCCAAAAACTGGCTGGTAGACCAGCTTCATATCAGTGCGTCGCAGGCTTCACGTTTCAGTGTCGGTTCCCGTCCCGAAGGCTGGATGCCGGTGCTGCAGGCAATGATTGCCGACGGACACCCCGACTCGCTGAAGGTAAGAGAGATATTAGATAAGTATAATGCCGAGAACGACGATGTGGCAGAACGCTATATCCGCCGTCTGTCTTGCTGGAACGACATCAAAAACAATTACTTGCAGAAAGACCGCAAGGTAGAATACGTATATACATATACACTGAAGAGTTTCACTACCGATGCCGAACTGCTCGACATGTACGGCAAGCGTCCCGATGCCTTCAATGAAGAAGAGCTGTTGCGCGTATCGACCCTGAAGAAGACTCCCGAAGAGAAGAAGGAGGTATACCGTACCATTCTGCACTACTTCCCGCAGTCGCAGGTGGCAGCCAATAATCTGGCGGTACTTCTGCTGCGTGAAGACAAGGCAGACGAGGCAGAAGCTGTGCTCAACGGGTTGAAAGAATATTCACCCGAGGTGCTGAATACCAAGGCAGCCGTATATGTATATAAGGGAAACAACGAAAAAGCTATTGAGCTGCTTCAGACCAATACCGAACTGCCTCAGGCGCGCTACAACCTGGCATTGCTTAAGGCACAGGAAAGAAAGCTGCAAGAGGCATACACGCTGATGCGGGGGTACGAAGACGTGAATGCGGCGGTTGTATCGCTCAGTGTTGGCGATACACAGCATGCGGCTTCCATTATGGATCGCTGCGAAGACCACACTCCGCTGGCAGAATACGTACGTGCGCTGGTGGCTGCACGTATGCAGAAAGAGGCAGACGAGGTAGCAGCCCGTTTGGAACATGCGCTGCCCGACAGCCGATTGAAGGAACGAATGCAAACAGAGCCGGATTTCCTTCCTTACCTTACGACACCGGCATTTCAAGCATTGACAGGAGGAAAAGACTATGAGTAAAGGAATAAAGATATTGTATGTATTGCCGGTGGCTGTGTGTCTTCTGTGGAGCAGTTGCATACGCGACTCCATTCCTCCCTGTCCGCCGCTGCAGGTTACGCTTACAGTAAAAGATAAGAATTACTTCAACATCGACGATGCCGTGAAGCTGGGACTGATGGAGCGCAAGGCAGAAAACCTGCCGTTTCGCGATTACGTGAGCACGCTATATTACATTGTACACGATGCCGAAGGAAAGGTAGTGGCAGAGCAGAAAAATGCGCTGGTAGACAACGATAATCAGACTCAGCTTATCACTCTTCCCGAGTCGTTGCCGTATGGAAAATATACTCTTACCGTATGGGGAAACATGAAGAGCGATGAACCGCTGGGAGAAGATGCTACTACGGCAGAAATGGAAGCTGTGGGTGCGGCGGCAAACGACATCTATCTGGCAAGTGCTACGTTCGACTATCGTTACGGCAACGAAGAACATTCGCTTGCCATGGAGCGTACCAAGGGCAACTTGCTTATCAAGGCGGAGGGAATCCCCGATAACATCGACTTCTCCACCAAGGATATACAGGATATTTACAATTTTGTAGACAATGGTTTCCAGTATTCCACCCTGACCGATATACATACCGAGCTCGACTGGCAGGAGATACGCAGTGAAATAAAGAGCGAAACCCTGATGTGTCCGTCGCCGTCGTACGAAGGTTCTACGCTGAGTGTGATGTTTATCGACAAATCGGCAGCCGGAAGTCAGGGCAGAGCTGCTTATTATCCTACGCTGGAGCCACAGGACATAAACATCACCATGGGGCGTAACGAGATTACCATCCTGAAGTATGTGTATGTAGACGAAGGCGGAAGCGGTGAGGGCGACTTCGAGATTTACCTTCGGGTAAATGATAACTGGGAGTTACTACACGGTATGGAACTGGATTGATTGACCGATTATTGATAATGTTATTATTTATAGTTTAAATTTTTAAGTATGAAGAAAAATTACTTATTGGGAATGGCTTTGCTGGCATCATTGTCGTTCAACTCTTGCGACAAGGAAGTTGTCTATGTGCAAGATGGAACAGGTGTAGAGAGTGTAGCTGACGGTGCTCAGATTATCACACTTCAGGTGGAAAATGGTGGCGACGGACTGGCTACCCGTGCCGGACGTCCGCTGTATAGTGCTGAGGCTAAACAGACTATTGAAAATGTGAAGCTGTGGATTTGTGATGGTGCTGGTAATGTAATAAAGTATGTAAAAGAAATTTCTGATTGGAATACTGATGATGTTTCAACAGTATATACTACCGGTGGTCACGGTCGCCAGACTACTATTGAACTGAAGGATGCAGATAAACTTGCTGCCGGTACTTATAAGATTTATGCGGTAGGTTATAGCAATAGCAGTGCTTATACTTTGACTGATGTCACAAATGTTGCAAAAGAAAGTACTTTCAACGAAAACATGGTGTTGCCATGTAGTACTGTAGGTGAAGAAATCTTTGCCGGACAGATGGAATTGACTGTTGAAAAGGGAAAAGGTTTCAAGAAACCGGTAGTACTGAACCGTCAGGTAGCAGGTGCTTTTGCCTACGTTAAAGATATTCCTTTTATGGAAGGTGCCAAGTATCTGAAACTGGTTGCAAGTGCTCAGAATCAGTCATTGGTTCTTGGTAATTTCAATAGCTTTGATCTTACTGGAAATGGTTCTGGTAATGCTAATGTAAAATATGTAGTAAACGGTACCAATGGCAAATCTGGAAGTGAAACTTATGTGATTAGCACTATTGATTTGAATAAATGGTTTACTGCTATTAAGGATGATAACGGTGATAATTTGATTGATGCGGGTGAAAACTGGAAAAATCCATGTAGACCTAGTAGCAGCCCTGCAGCTGGTACATATCCTACTTTCCAGAAAGGTTCTGCTTTTGGTGGTGAATTTGTTATCCCGTTTGCACATGTAGATGGAAAACAGACTTTGACTTTGCAATTGACAAATGCAGGTGGAAAGGTACTTAGAAGCTGGAAAGTGAATTTGGGTTCAACGGATGAACAGTTGAAGCAAACAATTACATGCTGGAATCGTGGATCTACTGACTGGAGCACTTCTCTTTCTGGTGAACTTGCAAACACCTACAGCCTTGTACGTAACCACTTGTATGGTATTGGTACCAGAATGAATGATGAAGCTAATCCCGAAAAGCCGGGTGTTGATCCAGATCCAAATCCAGAAAATCCAAATGACAAACCAGAATCATTGAACAACAAGCAAGAACTTGTATTGAAAGTAAACGATAACTGGGAAGTGATTCACAGAATGGAATTGGATTAATTTTCAGAATGATAAATCAAATAGTATTGCCTGACTTTCAGGCAATACTATTTTACCCTGTTTTTTGAATTTCCGAAGTCAAGTAACAAAAAGCTCTTCTGCAAGACGCCGGCAACAGTGAGATTTTTCATGAACGATACGAATCGGAGCCGGAAGACTGCCTGTCTTTCATGATTATTCCGAAGGCAAGAGCCAGGCAGCTTTCCGTCATTATTCAGAGAAAGAATCGCGTAAAACCGCAGTCAGGTAGTACCGTTTTATGCACGACGGGGAAGTGAAGAAATATTGTAAAAACTATAAAATTTAAAGATAATGAGCGTATTTTTCCAGACATCCAGACAAAGGAGTTTTCTTTCCGCCTGTCGAATAGCCGGAAAGAAATGGTCTGCATCGGTGCCGCTGTTTCTGGCTGCACTGCTGACAGTTGTATTTTATTCATGCCGCGATGAGGATTTACTTCCCTCGGTGCAATCTTTCGAACAAGGCGGAACACGTGCTGAGGCTGCAAGTACCTCGGGACTTGATGTGGTACAGGATGCTACCTACGGTGCTACATACAAGCCCAATTGTCGTGTCCCTTTGGTGGGTGAAGGAAGAGTAATCAACCAGATAACCAAGAATTTGGTAGGCGTTTTAAGTAACTCGGATAATAAGTTGGAATATTTGGTAGACAAGAACTTAGATAACTTTGTTAGTCTGAAGGGATTGGCAGAGGTAAATGCAGGGCTTCCAATTTTGTCTGTAAAAGATGTCAATCGTGTTTACTACGATTCTTCTAATGTCATTAAGGTCGGATTCTTGTATAAAGACCCAGGAGGTTTACTAAGCTTAAATGTATTGCAAGGCTTTTGGGTAAAGACTTATTTAAAAGGCAAAGAACAAGACGGTTCCTCTACATCAGGAAGTGGTGATAATTTTAAGTTACTAAACTTAAATCTCTTGAATGTATCCGGAGGTTTAAGTGAAATTTCATTTACTACTACTAAACCTTTTGATGAGGTACGCATCGGTTGTGCTTCCATTGATGTCGATGTACTTAGTGGACTGGAGTTCTACTATGCGTTTGTGGGGGAGAATCCTAAAAAGATAGCGGCAGAAAAACATGAATATCCTTACGCTGAGCAGGAAAGACCACTACATCCTTTGTCGAAAGGAGATTTAGTAAACGAGAGTCTAATTGATGGACCGGTATGTGAACTTATAAGCGGACTTTTGGGTGGTGGACTCACATGTCGTGTAGATTTTGGAGCGACGATACCCGTTGGTTCAGAAGTAGGATATTATACAACTGGAGGTGGATTAGCTTCTATTTCTTTAGGAGCTACTAAATTAAATGCCTATGACACAAGTGATAATAATCCTCAAAGCATTAATACGGAAAGTGGTATCGGAGTATCTGCTTTAGCAGGAGGCGCAAGAGAGTTTAGCATGATATTAACAAAAAAGGATACCCGAAGATTGGAACTTGATTTACCTTCTGGTATTAATTTGTTATCAGCAGTGCAAGTTCATTACGCCTACTCCCGCGACCCGGTAGAGATAGACGTATCCTCTTATTTTACCATTGGCAATGATACCATTTCTACCGATTATTACAACCTCCCGACACCATCGGATGGTACTGTAAGCTATTCACTTATTAGTTGGCCCAGCGGAGCTACATCTCCTTCTATATCGGGCAACCACATGACCGGCATGACCGTAAATGGTGACTATGCAGTAAAGGCTGTATATACCCGAGAAGAAAAAGAAACTTCATGGTCGTATGCGGTGATTCATCGCAACAAAAAAGAAGCTGTGGCGGGTTGTAATACGATGATGATTAATACTTCTGAGAACCAAGGACAGTATACGGTGGTTGAATCCAGTGGATCGCAGGGAGGTATTTCTTTGTTCAATAAGATAAACAACCGCCAGAATCTGGTTGATGGTGATTATACTAATTATGCAGAAGCTACCAATGTATTGAGCTTGATTCAGTTTGGCAGTCTGGCTGGTGTACATTCTTCTCAAGACATTGCTCCGCAAGGAGGAAAGACCCGCGTGGGATTTGTGATGCAGACAAATAATCAGCTGCTGGGTGCCGATGTCTTGAAGTTTTTCTTTATCAGACTGTATAAAGATGGTGAAGAAGTGTTTTCCGGACTGACGGCAGAAAATGACGCGATAGGAGTGGGACTGGTAGGAAACGACGGAAGCAAGTTACGTTTTTATGTGGAAACAGATAAGACATTCGATCAGGTTGAGCTTTGGACTGCAGGCTTGCTGAATGTCAATTTGAATACCTTCCGTTTGTATTATGCTTTCTACGAACCTGTTACTTGCGAAGAGTATGCAGGGACATCGGAGGCTTGTATGGAAATGATCACGGCCCAGAAGCATGGGGCGACTATCAACTATGCGGAAACAAAATCTTCGTCGGCGGCAAGTGTGGGGGCTACCATGAACAACCTGTCGTACGTAATCGACAACAGTCAGCAGACAGCGGCTTCTATTGTAGCTGGAGTCAGCCTGATAAGCCGTTCTACCGTGGCTGTAAAATTTAATTCCATCAGAGGCGGACAGCCAGTAGGTGCCATACTCCGTACGCCGGGATATGTGCTGAATGCGTCTGTTCTTCAGAATGTGGCAATTGCGGCATACTATGGTGGACAGGCGGTAGCAAGTGAGTCTACTTCCGGCGGATTGGCTTCCATCGAGGTGATAAGCGATGCCGGACTGGCTTATATGGAGGTTACTCCTTTACAGGATTACGATGAAGTACGTATTTCGTTCCCTTCATTGGCAGATGCGCTCGAAACAGTCTGGCTGTCGGGTTTCTATATCCGTCCGGATGCCAATGGGAATGGTATTCCCGACTGTGCAGAAGAACCGGAAGATCAAGGAGAAACCGACATTACATACAGGAGTATAACCGAACATGTTTGTGTGGATGAAACAACCTATTTGGGCAATGTACGTATCTCTGTCGATGCTAAATCTGAGCTATTAGGTACTGAACTTACATTTACCTGCTATCCATATAACGGCAACGGACAGAAGATAGAACAGAAGGCTGAATTGCAGCAGGATGATAAGGGCTATTTCTTTGAATTGTCATTGCCGGTAGGCGATTATTCTATTTCGGGATTGTCTACTTACAACGGGCTGCGTGCTCAGGTACATCCGCTGAAGACTACCTGGAAGAGAAATGCGTCAGATACCGACTGGAACAACTGGAGCAACTGGACGGACGGTTCTCCTTGGGGATGTACTAATGTGGTGATTCCTGCAGGAGCCACACGTTATCCGAACTTGAATGCTTGGGGTAGTGTAGATAAATTCTATGGCGGTAACTATTGTGCGAATATTCATTTCGAACCGGGAGCAGCTGTACTCAATACACAATATCTGGAGTATGACTGTGCATACGTGGAAATGGAAGTACAAAGCGGTATGTATCATATGATTTCTACTCCACTTCACGGCATGATTACGGGCGATATGTTTGTTTCGCCTGAGATGCCGGCATACTTTACTCCGCTGAAGGAGGATACTTATCGTGAAATGCGACACAATCCGATAGTACGTCAGAAAATGTACAGTCGTGCGGTTACAACTGCAACTTCTGGTACTAACGGTACTGTAGTTGCTACTGCCGACTGGAGTCGTACATTCAATGCCGTGGCTCAGCCGTACGAGCAGGCACAGGGCATCAAGATGATGGTTGGAAATGATTGGGGGACTTCTTATCGTCTTCGTTTCCCGAAAGCATATACCGAGTACAATTATTATACGCTTTCCGGCGAATGTGTTAAAAAAGAAACTTTGCCGGTAGAGGCAAGAAATATGAATGGAAAATTTGCTTATGAAGTGAGTGGATTTAATCCGGAGAATGCAGGTAATTCATTTACTTTTGAATTGCGGAATGATGGAAAAGGAGCTACCTATTTTGTGGCAGGCAATCCGTTTATGAGTTATCTGGATATAAAGACATTCCTGACAGAAAATAAACAGTTTGTTCAGGCTATCCGTATCATAGATTCTGAAAGTGTTTTCGGAGAAGAAGAGGGATTGGTCAGAATTTCCTTAGGTAAAAACGGAGATTTAAGCTTTAATGTAGCTGGAGAACAGAGCAACACCATTGCACCGTTGCAGGCATTTTATGTAGAGGCGTTAGAAGGTTATACTTCAGACAATGTTAATATAACTTATACCTCGGATATGTTTGTACAGCCTTCTGCAAGTACCGCAACCAGAAGTTCCCGCAGTGCTTCTGTTCCGACAGCAGGCGAAATGAAAATCTCGGCTGTATCGGGTAACTCTGTAAGTTCTTGTTCGCTGATTCGCAGTGCCGGAGCATCGGATGCATACAATGCGAAGGAGGATATTGTTTCACTGATTGACGAGGACTTTATGCCGAAGGTAAAGGTGTATACCGTAGCCGACAAGCGTGCGCTCGATATTCAGAAAATGAGTAATGCAACTCGTGTGGGTTTAGGATTCATGGTAAAGGACGGTTCGCAACAGACAGAATTCACTTTGGACTATGGCAGCAACTGGAAGGGATGGACACTGGTTGACAAGCAGACAGGAAAGCGCTACCTGCTGGATGGTACTTCGCTTACAGTAAATGCAGGTGCGATGAAGAGTAATGACGGACGTTTCTATCTCGTAAAAGAATGAAAGGAAAGTAGGTTATGAAAATGAAACAATTCATACATGCTGTATCTTGTGCCCTGACTGTGTGTGGCTTCCTCCTGCTGGGAGCCTCATGCAGCAAGGAGAATGAACCGATACAGACTGTTGAGGGAGTAACGGTTACCATTGCGGCTCAGAGTGACTTGCAGACCCGTACTTCCTTGCCGGTTTATGATGGAGATTATGGAAATAATATTCGTGGTGTGCAGCACGTTACGGATGTATATCTCTATATTTACGAAATGGACGAAGCTGGGACCGATGGTGAGTGTAAAGCCCGCTTTAATGTGGGGTGGAGAGAATACTTTGGAGCTAATAATCTTCCGGATAAAACGGCAGTAATGCGGTATACGTTTGCTTATACATTTACGGTCGGAAAAACTTACCGGCTGGTAGCGGTAGGTGTAGATGGAGCGACAGGGCAAGATAATATGCCAGACTATGACGGGATGAACTCGAAAGAAACCTATGGCTTGCCTGAGTCTATTCAGACAGGCAGTAAGCTGATTGATCCGATTACACTTCAAGAAGGTAAAACTCCGACTGATATGGCACATTCGGAATTCTTTACGGGGTACGTAGATTTCAAGCCAGCATCGGAGAGTGACAAGAATATTGGTGAGATTAATTTGTGGCGCAGAGTCGCAGGTCTGCAGGTTTGCCTGAATCTGATTCCGAAGGAAGTAGAGCGCGTGAGAATATTGCTTTATAATTCACAGAATACACAAGTGAAACTATTGCCCAGTGCTCCAGCAGCAAGTGGAATTACAGATTATATTACCAGCCCTTACGGGAATGATTCTTTCAACGAAGAGGGCAGGGTACTGATGGATAAGACCTTTACAAAGGATGATTTATATCTTCCAGAACCTGGCTCAGGAGTCGTTTCTGATTATGCTTACAAATGTTCCCTGACGGCATTTATGCTGCCTGTCAATATCCCAGACAGGGAGCTGTACGACTATACGCTTGTAGCGGAGTTTGTTACTACCTCCATGACCGGTATTGTAGGTTCCAGCAAAAAGGTACGGTTGATAAAGCCTTGGCAAAATAGCGACGGGCTTGATTTCGAAGACGAAACTGATATAGGCACAGGTATTATCGACGACCTCGACAAGTATCTTTTCCCGATTGAGGCAAATCATTTTTATTGTCTGGGGATTCCGTCAAAACCTATAGACTGTTCTGGCGTGTTGCAATAACAATTGGCACTGTGTAAGGTAGTTACAAGGGTATGAAGTTTCTTAATTGGATGATTAACTTATGAAATATACTAGATTGATTTATATGTCAGGCATCGTCCTGATGCTTCTTTCTGCCTGCAGCGATTCGTCGTCGCTTGATGCAGAAGGACAGAATGGGAAGCCACTGCAGCAGACGTTTACTGTAGCGGTAGAAAGTGTGGGCGAGCTTTTTGAAGGTGGAGAAGGGGTAAATCCGGCTACTGTCACATCACGCCGTCCTATTTCGAGCGTTACACCTACGCAGACGTTCGACAAGCTCAGTATACTGATTGTGGAGTGTCAGAGCCCGGCAAAGGTGGTATATAAAAAGACGATTGAAAACTGGAGTAATCCGGATAACAAAGCAAGTTATCCCTGGAGTACGGAAGACGGACAGGGGCGATATGCCACGATTACGCTTACCGGCAGTGAGTGTCTGGAGGAAGGAAAGAATTACATGGCATATGTAATTGGTTACCAAAGCGGAACTTACGGAGGCTATGAGCCGTTTAAAGGTGTAGAAGTAGGGGATTATTACAATCAGACTGAAACCGTAACTATCCCTAATGGAGGGTATGCTGAAGAAGTTTTTGCAGGTGCAGAAATTTTTTTGGTGGAAAATGGAGTGATTCTTTCCAAACTGAGTGCTGAAGCAGAGGCACAGCATGGACTGATGGTAGCTCGCCGGCAGGTAGCGGGTACGTTCGGCTATTTTACCCGTGTGCCGGTGCAGGTAAACGGCAGTAGTGTGGCTAAGCTGCGGCTAGTTGCGACCAAACGTAATCAGACTATTATCTTCGGAGGATTCAGAAGTGTGGACGATGCTTTCGATTTTCATAAGGATAATGTGATAAACGGCATGAATCCGCGTATGGATTATGACTGTGCACTGGCAGGATCGGCAGTGAACAATGCGTTTTCTGTATATGAGGTTGATTTGTGCAAGTGGTTTCCAGGTAATACAGAGAATGTGCAGTTGCCGCTGGATATGAATGTGATGGTTATCTGGATAGTGCCGATACGAACTGGCGGACTGATGAGGAAGCCTATCCTAAGGGGACGATTTCATTACCGAGGGGTACGGTGTTCGGTGATAGCTTTTGGGTTTCGGTTGTTATGACGCAGCGAGATGTGGAAGAAGGAATACCTACTTTCCAAATGCAGATGCTTGATGCGGAAGGAAGAGTGATAAAGTATTGGGATATTATTTTACGTAATTACGAAACTGCAGGTGAAGACCGTACATTGGTATCGTTGCCTGATGGGGAGAACGGACGTACTGTGATTACCGAACTCGATAATATTGATACAGAAACTTGTTTTAGTATTGTACGTAATCGTTTGTATACGATGGGGGAAAAGAGGCAATCGCAGAATTATGGTGAAGATGAGCCTATCGATTTAAGTTCAGCCGGAGTGCTTGTGCTTGATGCTCGTCATGAATGGCAGATTATGAATTCTATTATCTTTAATTAGGTATTTATATTACATTTTGTTAATAAAAGAACAATATCCCCAACTTATTTAGCAAGTTGGGGATATTGTTTCAGAATTCAGTGGGTTTTCCTGTATTCTGCATATAGTTTGTTCTAATTTTAGAACGGATAACCGATTGCGAAGTGGATACCCATTCCGTCCTTGAAGTTCGGTATGTTGTAGTATTTGGAGATTCCTGTTTCGTAAGGTACGTGCAGGGCTACTCCCCAGTCGAGGCGAAGTACAAGGAAAGACAAGTCGTATCGGATACCCAGACCTGTTCCCAGTGCAATATTGTCGAAGAACTTGTTGAACGTAAATTGCGCATCGGGACGTGCTTCGTCTTTCCGCATCAGCCATACGTTTCCGGCATCGAGAAACAATGCTCCGTTCAGATTGCCTCCGAAAAGGTTGGAGAAAATGCGGAAGCGATACTCCAGGTTGGCTTCCAGCTTGATATCTCCCGTTTCGTCTACGTACGAATAGGCTGCGTTTTCGGCCGGATGAAAGCGTCCGGGACCGATAGAACGTACCGTGAAAGCACGTATGCTGTTGGCTCCTCCTACGTAGAACTGTTCGTTATAGGGAGCAATGGTCTTGTTACCGTATGCCCAGATTACTCCGGCCATCAGTCGTCCGGCAATCTGCTGCTTGTCGTTGATGTAGTAAAGCGGTCGTATCTCGCTCGAGAACTTCAGGAACTGTGCAAATGGAGTTCCGAGGAATTTCTTTTCTCTTTCTTTCAGACTCTTGCCGAAGGCTGCATAAATAAGTGAGGTGACATTACCTGCCGAGCTGAAAGAGTTTTCCCACCATATTCGCATCCGGCGGTGACGCCATGAATCATCGTAGGTAAAGGTATAAGTGACCGAAGGGATGAACTGGTCGTCCAGACTGTGAAACAGCATGGGGTTGGCCTGTGCAATCGAGTCGAATGTAGCCGTACGGTGCTGCAAATGGTTGAAAGCCAGATGGAGCGGTGTTACGGTATGTTTCATGCTTCTTGACGGGCGGAAACTGTACGAAACGGTTCCTCCGAAAGACAGCATCTTGAAGTACCGGGCACGGTTTACCTGTTCGGCATAAATCTTGAAGTTCGTTTGCGACGGGAAGCGGAACGGGTCAATGCGGTCGCGTACCCATGGAAGTACAAGGCGAGGGAACTCCAGTGACAGGGCTGCTCCCAGTTCGTAAGAGTTCATGACAGACTTGTCGCCGTCGACGGTTGAGCTGGTCTGCCATTCGTATGAACCTTTCAGCTCCAGATTGAGTGAGGCTCCCATGCGGCGGAAGTTTTTACGCGACAGGTTGAATATGGCTCCGGGACCGGTCTGCTTGGTACTCTTGGTAGTGACGTTAAGCTCCAGCTCACTGTTGTAGGGCAAGTCGAACATGGCATTCACGCGTACGTCGAGTGTATCTTTTTCTACTCCTGTACGGGGAGTATATTGAAACTCGCTGAACTTGAACACACCCAGTCGTGCCAGAGCTTCCTGGGTATAGTTCTGTCTGGTCTGCGAATAGACTTCTCCCTTACGGTACAGGAAACGCTTGCGCAGTACGCCGTAGCGGATGCCAGGCTTCTTTCCGGAGTAATAGATGGTAAAGTTGCGCAGCTTCAGTGAGTCGTCAGGCTGTTCACCGTTATATTCCGTCAGGTACACAGAAGTATGTCCGATATGATACGTGCGGAGGGCTTCTTCGGGAATACTTTGCCGGGGTACAATCTTTAACTTGACGTACCCTTTGCGCATGATTGTATCGGCAAGGAAAGTGATGAATTCATTTCTTGCGTAGTAGTATCCGTTGTCGCGGAAGAGGTCTATCAGACGCTGCCGTTCCTGATTCAGGACCGTCACGTCGAAATTATCTCCGCTGTGTATCAGCCGTTCGTCGAAATGTGCATGAATCAGACTGTCGGTTTGTGGTCTGAATCCTTCGTATGTCACGGTATCTATGTAGTACGGATTTCCCATATCGATGTCGTAACTCAGTTTTACAGCCCGCGGGTTACGGGTACTGTCTACCCGGTAAGTTACTTTTCCGCCGAAATACCCGTAGTCGTGCAGCAGATTGGACGCTACTTTTATTCGGGTTTCTGGATTTACGGTAGAAACATATACCGGTTTGGCAGCCAGTTTTTTGAATATCCACTTTCCGAAGCCTTTTTCATACCTTTCAAAGCGATTGTATATCCATAGTCCGAAAGGTATCGGAAAACGGATATTGGGCTTTACCACGATGGCGTTGTTCGGAGCAATGCTGATAGCTCCTTCCGCTTCGGCAAGTGCCTTTTGTCCTGCCTTGCTCTTGTCTTCGTTGTTGATGGTTACTTTCTTCAATCCCAGATACAAGGTTTCCCCTTCCGGCAAGTGCTTTGTTGTAGAGCATGATACAGCCATCATGGCTGCAAGCAGAAGCGTCAGGATATGATATGTTTTATATTTCTTCATGGATATGTAATTATGCTTCAATCAGTTTTCTGTTGTTTGTTCGGGCTGTTTCTTTTTGCGGGAGCGGAAGATGAACAGTTCGCTTAGTTTGCTCACTTTCTTTCTCAGTACGATACCGGCTCCTGTTTCTATCACTTCACCGTCGAGTATGCTTTCGTAATTCTTGTCGTGGAAAATCTTGATGTAGCGTGTACCGCTGTTGTCCAGACGGTATTCCAGCGAAATGTTGTCGATAAACGACTCGTCTTGCTGCTGTACATCGTTTCCGGTAGATATTTTTCCTCCGATGATAACCTGGAAGCGGTTGTTCCAGAATCGTTTGGCAAACTGGAAGTTATAATCCGTACGGGTATTTCCGGTTGCGCCTTCATCGGTCGTTTCCATACCGAAGTTTATATCTATTGTTTTCAGTGCATTTCCTGCTATCTTGTTTATCTCACTTTGCAGGAACGAGTTCAGCATACTGTTGGTGTCGAATCCTTTGCCTCCGGTATTGCTTTCTGACATATATATACCCGTAACCAGCATGGTGACAGCCAGCTTGTTTTTCTCTTCGGCCGATTTGGCAGCGAGTTCGTTCTGCATGGCACCGTCGTCGGGAGCTTCGAGTGTGAAGGTAAAGCCCAGATCTTCCAGGCGGTTTGTCAGATTCACTCCCACGTTGAAGTTTACCATACGCGTACTTTCTCCATCGGAAGAAACCGACGCACGCACCCGTTCCGAAGCCTTTATGTTCAGATTCGGGTTCATAACGTTTCCGGTCCATTCGATATAGCTTCCATCCTGAATGTAGAAAGTCTTCAGCGGGATGATAGGCATTTCGTATTTCATTTCTCCGCTTATCAGCGAATAACGGCCGTTGAGCAGCATGTTTCCGTCGGGCTGATACTGGAATGACAAGTCGCCTCCACCTTCCAGCAGCATGTAGTTGCTTCCGCTTTCATTTAAGTTGACACGTGCCTGCACAGCCTCGTCGATGTGAAGTGTCATCAAAATATCCATACCTCCCAGCGACATGGCAGGAATGTGAGGCTTGGCTATGTGAGTCGTATCGCTGAAGTCCACAAACGTGACAGTTTCGTTCAGGCGGTCTTCTACGGTCAGCGGAGAGTCTTTCAGTACATAAGTGAAATCACTGCTTCCTAAAATATTCATGTTGCCTCTCATGGTAAGGGCATCCGGCCGTCCTTTCAGCATGGCATTTACATCGACATAAATCTTACCGTGTACCAGCGACTCTTTGGTCTGTTTGGCATTGATCAGCTCAAAGTTATGCGCTTCCATTTTCAGGTTTATATCCATGGCAGCCATGTCGGTCATGTCTACGTAACCGTCTATGCTGAACGGTGTCTTTCCCTTGGTAAAGATGTTGAAGCGTTCGAATTTTAGTCGGCTGTTCTCAATCTTCAGCGGTCGGTTGTCGAGTTGCAGGTTCAGTGAAGCCTGTGGAATATTGATTATTACACTGTCAAGTCCTAGTTCTCCGTTCAAGACGGGCTGTGACGTGGAACCCTCTATGGAAATCGAACCGTCCAGGTCGCCTTTCAGCCTGGCTATATCATCGGAAATGAATGCGTTGGCTACCTTCAGCGGCAGATGATGCAGGTTCACATCTGCCGTCAGATTATCTTTATCATTTTTCCCCGTGGCAGAAAGGTACGTTCCGTTCAGGCTCATTATTTCTTCATCGTTCAGCATCAGGAAGCCGTCTATGCTGTGTTCTCCTGTTTCTTTAGGCAGATATACGGCACTCATTTCCCAGTTGCCCAGCTGTTGTTTGTTGTAGGCAAGGTTGTTGATTCCTATGTCGGTTGCAACTTGCATGCTCGACTCGCTTTGTATATAGTGTGCCTCGGCGTTGATAAAGCCGGCTATGTCGGGCATATATGGGATGATGCGCCGGAACTCAGCTATGTCTATCTGGTTGAGAGCTACGGTAAGATCCTGCTGTACGAGAGAATCCGGAGTAGAATATAAGGATAATCCGGAATGATTCTCATCGTATATCTTGACGTCGGCATGGATACGTCCCTCGTCGCTCAGATAGATATAGTTGTCGGGGTTCACCTTAAACGGACGATATACCAGAGTAGGATTGTCCGGAGTGATGTGCATGCTGATGCCGTTGGGGCGTAGCTGTGCCTTTAGGCCGAGATCAACTCCGGTTTCTCTTTTACCGTTCAGGTAACCTATTGCCAGTTGTGCATCGGTAGATCCGATATATCCGTTCAATGAAATGTCGAAGGCTTCCTGACGTTTGTTGGCAAGAGCCTTTACACCACTGTAGAATTTCACCTGCACAGAGTCTTGCAACGTCTTGAAGTAAATCGTATCCAGTTGAAGACTGTCGGTCCGCAAGCCGTACAAGTCGATGGAACCGTTTAATCCGTCTTCCGGCGAAGTGCTGAAGCTGGCCCGCAGACGATTGTAGTTTACATGCTGTGAAGCCAGGAAGTTGGCCACCGGATTGTCTGATCCGGAGAATACTTTCAACTGTGCCGAAGGCAACATTTCTCTGATCAGGCGCTGATTTATGTGTTTTTTCTTCCACTGCTCTCCAAACTCCTTGGCTACCAGGTCGCTCTTGCTCATAAACTTGTCGAGGCTGTTGGCCGATTTGAACAGGAAAGTCAAATCGCCTGCATTGACATATCCCCTTACCGAATCGGTAGCCATATCGAAACCGGCATGCAGGTCTTTAGTCCTGAAGTTTCTTTCGGCTGTTACGAGCTGTATACCGCTGACGGTAGCACGTGCTTTGTGGCGTTGCTTCATATCCGTCTGTGCATGCACCTCGATGTTCATCGACGAACTGAAAGGCGTACTCATAAGTGACAATGCCTGCCAGTCTAACAGCCGCACATGGGTGTTCAGGTCGGCCTTTATCATATTCGGCTGAAGCAATGCCTGCAAATTGGCCGATACGTCTATTGCCCGGTTGTTGACATTCAGCATCATTGAAGCCTGAGAGTGTTTCAGGCCGGCATCGAGTGTGACTCCGGAAAACAGAAGCGAGCCATACCGGAAGTGTGAAACCTCACCCTTCAGCAGAGCGGATGTTTTCGGAGAGAAAAAGTCGAATCCGTTTCCTTCGGCATGCAGTGAGGTCGAAAGTCCGAATATCGAATCATGCGGCATAAACTCGTGTATGTTGAGACTGTCGATATTCAGGTCGACCAGATAGCCTTCTTTTTGCAAATCATAGTCAGCTTTTAAAATAACATTGGCTTTTTTGCCCGGAAAGAACTGCATGTTTGCTCCGAGCAGACTGCCGTTGACCGAAGCTTCTCCTTCCAGTTTCATGCCATGTGGCAGTACGACACCGCTGAGCATACTTTCTACAAAGTTCAAGTTGCCCGTTTCTACCGATAAGTTGATGTTACCGTTTCTCTGGAGACTGTCCATAGGCAACGTAATACTTCCCGTAGCCTGTGCACGGAAAGCATCCTGAATGCTTGCCGAGAGCGTGGTAAGACGAATCTCCTTCAAGTTTCCGTCTATGCCGGCACGTATCTGCAATGGGGCAGACGGATATTTTTTTATGAAATCTTCCGGCATTCCGGTGATAACCTTCAGTAAATCATTCTTGCCGATGTCAGCCATCAGACGAGCATTGATCATACCGTCTTTTTCAGCATCAGTCGCCTCCCAGTCCATAGATGCGCTGAATTCGAGATACGAATCGGGGGTTGTTATCTGCAACGACGGAACTTTCAGTGTCTTGGCATCCGATACCAGTTTTCCTTTTGTTGAAACAATTTCCAGTCCGGAGCGTTCCTTTAAGTTGAAGTCGCGTATATTGGCATAGATATCATTTCCGGCATAGTAGGCAGAATCTACATCCAGCTTGATGTTGGTAATGCCGATATGCGATGCATCGAATCCTTCGGCAGCAGGAAGTGTATTGGTATCAAGATAAGCACTACCGTTTGTCAGTTTAAGTGAACCTGCCGAGTATGCCGACTTATGCAAGTCGACCAGTCCGTTCCGTAGAGAAAGCTTTTCGAGCGATGTTGACATGCTGAATGTACCCAGCGGCATTTGCATGGCAAACGAAACGTTTTCGAAATCAACATTTTTCAGTTGTATTTTCCAGAAAACCGGTTGCGAGCTGGTCGTATCTGAGGCTGTAGTATCGGCCATGCAGATGGATAAATGAGTATCCTTTAAAGAAAGAGTGTTGACAATGGCAGTTTCCGGATCGAGCTCTACGCCATGTGAGGATACGAATAGCTCTCCCAGATTTCCTTTCAGCGTCATACCTTCGATGAGGTTTGCCGTATTTACAGATGCCTTGCTCAACTCCAGACCGTCAAGTTCGATTTTCTTTCTCAGCAGGGGAGTTAACTGGATCTTCGCTGTTAATTTCTTGGCATTCAGTATGGTATCCTGCTTGTCGATAATTACGGTATTGTTTACTACCAAATCTAACGGAAATGAAAGAGAGATTCTTCCTATCGAGATTTGCATACCTGTGGCTTCGGAAGCGTAGCGTGTAGCCGTGTTTACCAGAAAATTCTGAATAGGAGGTATGTATATCAGAATACATAGCAATATAAATAATATGAACGGAGATGCTACGGCAATCCCTGTCCATCGCAGATATTTTTTCATAGGCCAAGTCAAGCTGTATTGTTTGTGCGAATTTATATAAAATAACCGAATTAGTATTCATTTTGTTCTGGAACTATTTAGTTGTATTTATATAAATTCTTTACCTTTGTGCTATAACTTAATTTTAAAAGATATATTATGAAACCAACTTTGTTTGTTCTGGCTGCCGGAATGGGAAGTCGTTATGGAGGTTTGAAACAGCTTGACGGTCTGGGTCCCAATGGTGAAACAATTATGGATTATTCCATTTTTGATGCTATCCGTGGCGGATTTGGAAAGATTGTATTCGTAATCAGAAAAGATTTTGAAGAAGATTTCCGTAAGAAAATCATCAGCAAGTACGAAAACCATATTCCAGTAGAAGTAGTATTTCAAAGCATCGACAAGCTTCCTGAAGGATTTACTTGTCCGGCTGAACGTGTAAAACCATGGGGTACAAACCATGCAGTGTTGATGGGTAAGGAAGTGATCCGTGAACCTTTTGCCGTAATCAATGCTGATGACTTCTACGGACGTGACAGTTTTGCTGTAATCGGTAAATTCTTGTCTGAGCTTCCTGAAGGAGCTAAGAATACATATTGTATGGTAGGATTCCGTGTTGGAAATACCCTGAGTGAAAGTGGTACAGTAGCTCGCGGTATCTGTTCTACCGACGAAAACAGACATCTGACAACAGTAGTAGAACGTACTGAAATTATGCGTATTAACGGTGTCGTTTCTTATAAAGATGAAAATGGCGAATGGGTAGGCATCGAAGATAATACTCCGGTTTCAATGAATATGTGGGGCTTCACTCCTGACTATTTCAACTACTCTGAAGAATATTTCATCGACTTCCTGAAAGAAAACATCGATAAGCCTAAAGCTGAATACTACATTCCGCTCATGGTCAATAAGCTGATCAACGATGGTACTGCTACTGTAGAAGTTCTTGATACTACTTCTCGCTGGTTTGGAGTAACATATGCAGCCGACCGTCAGGGTGTAGTTGATAAATTGCAGGCTCTTGCCGACTCTGGAGAATATCCTAGCAAGCTGTTCTGATAATTGAACATATACTATACAGGGAAATTTCCTTTATGCGTAAACTTTGTGTTTGTCATGAAGTAAGCGTGTAAAGGAAATTTTTTTGTTGAAGTTATGCCTGGCCGGTAAATATTGCGAAATGGATTTTAATCTTTTTTCTGAATTTTGGTTAACTTTGCACTAATATAAAAGATATTATGAGGAAGCACATTTTATTTTGGCTGCTAGTTAACTGGATTGGATGGATTTATGCGGAATCGGTGGAAAAAGAGATTCCGCAGCTTCTTGCTACACTCGATTCTATATTAGTACAAACTGGAGAGTTGGCATCGCAGAAAGAGCTTAAAATAGCGCAATTGAAGAAAAAGTTATCGAATGCCGCCAATTTTGAAGAGGAATTCTGGATAAATAAAATGCTATATGACGAATCTTTCGTATTCAATGCTGATTCTGCAATGAAATACGTTGACCGTAATATACAGATTGCTACCGAACTTAAAAAGAAGGACTGGCAGGATGAATGGCTGATAAACCGTTCGTTTATGTTTGCTGCAACAGGATTGTTAAAAGAAGCAGGTGAAGTGCTGGAAAAAGTTGATTCTACCAGTTTGTCTGACGGACTGAAACTCTCGTATTACTATCAGCGTTCTTACCTGTATTCGCATTTAGGGCAATATATGGGCGACCAGAAGCAGGTTAATAATAAGTATTATAATGAGTTCGAGAATGCCAATAAGCACATGCTGGCCTTAGTCCGTCCGAAAGATCCCCTTTATTGGTGGTGTGTAGCGTCATGTAATGAACTCTCTCCTGAAGATAGCTTGTTTTCGGCTTTAGAGAACGTTGTATTGTCTTCTCATCATAATACACGGCTGGATGCAATGAACGCTTATGGCCTTTCGAATATGTATAAGCGGCTAGGAGATAAAGAAAAAACCATGATTTATCTGATTTATTCGGCAATGGCTGATTTGAGAGTCTGCAATCGCGATATTGCTTCGTTGCAGGAACTTTCATCGTTATTGTATGATGCAGGAGATATTGACCGCGCGTATGCTTACATGAATTATTGCTTGAAGGCAGCTTTGCTTTATCCCAACCGGGTTCGTATCATTAATATATCTACAGAATTGGATAAGATATATGCTAATTATCAGCAACGTGATATAAGATGGCGTAATTCATTGCAAAATTATTTGTATGTAGTTACTTTTTTCTCGATAATCCTGGTACTGGCCTTGATTGGTCTTTATCGTCAGACGAAAAAGTTGAGAAAGTCGCGTACAGAACAGGATTCTGCAAATCACTCTCTTAATCAACATGTTGTTGAACTTTCACAGATGCATAAACAGCTGGCCTTAGCCAATCAGGAGCTTCAGAACTTGAATGAACTGCTTAGAAGTGCTAACCAGAAGCTTCAAGAGTCGAATGATGTAAAAGAAGAATATATCGGATATGTGTTCTCTATTTGCTCGAACTATATCAGTAAGTTGGATGAGTATCGGAAAAACATTAACCGTAAACTAAAGACTGGTCAGTTTGAAGAGGCAAGACAATTGACTGATAACTCTTCATTGACTCAAAACGAACTTAAAGACTTTTATGCCAATTTTGATGCTATCTTTTTGCGGGTTTATCCTGATTTTGTAGCGGATTTAAATTCTTTGCTTCGTCCTGAAGAGCAGATTTTATTGAAAGATGCAAGCGAACTGAACACGGAAGTTCGTATTTATGCATTGGTCAGATTGGGTATAAATGATAGTGTCAAGATTGCTGACTTTTTGCATTGTTCTCCTCAAACAGTGTACAATCATAGGTTGCGCATGCGAAATAAAGCAATTATACCTAAAGATAAATTTGCCGAAGCTGTTCGCTTGTTGGGAAGAGGAGGCAAGTAATAGGAAATTCAAAATAGACTTTTTTAGCGGAGAGAACTTCTTGATTTAAGTTTTTCTTCCGGTTGAGAACAGGTCATAGTACACGCTATTTTGTAGTGTGCTATGGCTTGTTTTCTTGTATTGTTCATGTTTTAGAAAAGCTTGTTCTTTCCTGTTGTAATGGGAAGAAGAGGTAAATCTCATTCCCGAAAGCTGCTTTTCAGACTTGTAAAGGCGTATAAGTCACTCTATATGTCAATCGTATAGTTTACCTGTTAGTTTTATATATGCATTGATAATAAGTATGTTATCTTTTTGTAATCTTACTTGCTGACTTTACTTTAGAATAGATTAACGTCCTTTAGTATCTAATTTTGCTTCCAGAATTTTTAATCAAATATTCTATTATGTTAACTAAAAAAATTACTAGTATGAAGAACAATTTTCAACCGGTACAGATTACTCGGTTTGTATTGTCTCTATGTTGTTTATTGTGTTTTTCTGTTCATTTGTTTGCACAACAAATAACAGTAAGTGGAAACGTCAAAGATTCATCGGGCGAGCCGGTAATTGGAGCCAGCGTTTTGGTGAAGGGAACTACCAATGGTGTGATAACCGATTTTGACGGTAATTTTAGTATTGCCAATGTAGAAGATGGTTCTCAAATTGAAGTATCGTACATTGGTTATGTAACGCAAATGAAAAAGGCAACAGGTACACAACCTTTGAATTTTATTTTAAAAGAAGACACCGAAACTTTGGATGAAGTCATTGTAGTAGGTTATGGAATTCAAAAGAAAAGTGTTGTGACAGCATCTATCAGCCGGGTTAGCTCTGACGATTTGAAAAATGTAACTCCTACCCGTGTAGATAATATGTTGAAGGGACAGACTTCAGGAGTAACGGTTACTTCTGCATCCGGACAGCCTGGTGATGCTGCAAAGGTACGTATTCGTGGTATTGGTACCATAAACAATTCTGACCCTCTTTACATCGTTGACGGTATGCCGGTTGATGGTGGTATCGATTATTTGAATCCTTCTGATATAGAATCTATCGAGGTCTTGAAGGATGCAGCTTCTGCTGCTGTGTATGGTGCTCGTGCTGCCAATGGTGTAGTATTGGTTACTACAAAAGGAGGAAGCAAAGGAAAAGCTGTTATTAGCTATGACTTCTCATACGGTTGGCAAAATCCTTGGAGAAAGAGAGATGTTCTTAATGCAGTTGAGTACGAAACGTTGATGAATGAAATGGCTGTTAACTCAGGCAAAGATGCTCCTTATGCCAATCCGGAAGCAGCAGGAGAGGGAACAGACTGGCAAGATGCTTTGTTCAACTCTAATGCACCGATAATGAATCACCAGATAAGTGTCAGTGGAGGTTCTGATAAAGGTTCATACTTTTTGTCAACAGGATATTTCAAGCAAGACGGTATTGTTGGAGGTAATTTCGATCGTTCAAATTACGAACGTTTCACTTTACGTATGAATTCTAATTATACATTGTTCGATCAGACTAAAAACCGTAACTGGCTTTCATCATTTAAAATTGGAACCAATATCGGTTATACTCGTATTAAATCAGTAGGAGTTGATACAAACAATGAAAAAGGTGGTCCGTTGGGTAGTGCGCTGATGATTGCTCCTACACTCCCTGTGTATGCTGAAGATCCTGAAGCTGTATTGAAAGAATATCCTACAGCAATAAAAGATAAAAATGGAAATGTTTATACCATTGTTGGTGATGCGTATAACGAAATAACCAATCCGCTGGCTCAATTGGAGCTGCCGGGAGATGTAAACAACTCTGATAAATTCGTCGCTTCTTTCTGGGGTGAACTTCAACTGTGGGACAATCTTAAGTTTAAAACAACTTATGGTGCTGATTTGGCATTCTGGGGAAATGATGGCTGGATATATCCTTACTATCTGGGAAAGAGCAACAGTCAGACTCAGTCTTCTGCATGGTCGGGCATGAACAGAGGATATACATGGCAGCTGGAAAATGTATTGTCGTATGACAAGACCTTTGGACAGCACTCAGTATCTGTTATATTAGGACAGTCTGCAAAGAAATATCAGGGACGTACCTTGTGGGGAAAGAACTACAATTTGCAATCTCTGGATCCTGATAAAGCCAACATCAACTTCGGACAAGGAACAAAAGCCGATCAGGAAGCTACAGGACAAGCTCAGCCTTTTTCAACACTGGCATCTATGTTTGCTCGTGTCAGCTACAACTATGCTGAACGCTACATGTTCCAGGCAGCAATACGTCGGGATGGTTCATCTAACTTTGGCCCGAATAACAAATATGCTGTATTCCCTTCATTATCTTTAGGATGGAATATCACAAATGAAAAATTCATGGAAAAACGTCCTGAATGGCTTACTTCTATGAAATTACGTGCAAGCTGGGGTAAGAATGGTAATGAACGTATTGATGCCTTCCGCTATACAGCCATTATGAACAGTGGTAACAATTATATTTTTGGTGCTAACGGCAATGAAGCTATTGTGGTAGGAGCTAAACCTAATGGATTGCCTAACCCTGATTTGAAATGGGAAGAAACCAGCCAGACTGATTTGGGATTGGATTTCGGATTTTTGGGTAATGCACTTACTTTTACAGTAGACTGGTATAAGAAGAAAACAGATGGTATGCTGATGCAGATGCCGTTGCCTGCTTATGTTGGTGATACTCCTCCGATGGGTAATGTGGGTAAGATGGAAAACTCTGGTATTGAAATGGATTTGTCTTATAGATTCCAGGTTTCTGATTTGAATGTTAAATTCGGAGCCAATGCTTCTTACCTGAAAAATAAACTGATCGAACTGGGTAATGCCGAAGGTTGGGCTAACTATGATGCTATCCAGAATATCGGAACAATTACACGTGCCGAAAACGGAGAACCTTTCCCGTTCTTCTATGGAAAGAAAACTGCTGGTATCTTCCAGAATTGGGATGAAGTCAATTCATATGTAAATTCAAAGGGAGAGAAAATCCAGCCTAATGCACAGCCAGGAGATGTACGTTTTGTTGATGCGAATGGAGATGGAAAGATTGATGACGCAGACCGTGTGAAGATCGGTAAAGGTATGCCAGACTGGACTGTAGGATTCTCTATCGCTTTAGACTGGAGAGGATTCGACCTGAATGCTTTCTTCCAGGGTACTATCGGTAATGATGTCTTTGATGGTTCTCGCCGTATTGACTTGAAGAGCATTAACCTGCCTTCTTATATGTTAGACCGCTGGCACGGAGAAGGTACTTCCAACAAATATCCTCGTTTGAGTGAAAATGATGAAAATGGAAACTGGTTGTCTTCTGATTTGTATATAAAAGACGGTTCATACTTACGTCTGAAGAATATTCAGTTAGGATATACTTTGCCTAAGGCTGTAACAACAAAATTCTTTGTGCAGAATTTGCGTGTATACGTTGGAGCTGAAAACCTGTTTACAATTACAGGCTACGATGGTTTCGATCCGGAAATTTCTTCAGGTGGTACTTCTTTAGGTGTTGATAAAGGAGTTTATCCTCAGGCCAAGACATTTACAGTTGGCGCAAATATTACTTTCTAACTTTTAAACTGAGAAAAAATGAAAAAATATTTTATATGTGGTGCTTTAGCACTAATGAGTTTGGCTTCTTGCAGTGATTCTTTTCTGGAAGTATATCCTACCGTGAATATAAGCGAGGATGAGTATTATAACTCGGAAGAACGTATTTATAGTGCACTGGTTGCTGCTTACGATCCTTTGCAGTGGCCTGACTGGGGACTGGGACAGTATAATCCTTTGAATCTGGTTGCAGATGTTATGTCGGACGATATTTATGCCGGAGGTTCAACAGAGCAAGATAATGAGCACTGGCATCGCATGCATAAGTTTACAGCTACTCCCGAAATCGTTTGCAGTAGTTTATGGAGTGTATTTTATTCAGGAATCAACCGTGCCAATATTGTTATGGCAAAAATGGATGGTATTCCTGGTATATCTCAGGAAAATAAGGAACGTTATTTGGCTGAAGCACATTTTCTGAGAGCTTATTATTATACATGGCTGTGGAAATTGTGGGGAAACATACCTTATTATACCGTGAATCCTTCTACTTCTCCTTATTTGGTAGAGCAGATTTCAGCAGATGAAGTGTATCCGAAAATTATAGAAGATCTGGATTATGCATTGGGAGAAAATCGCTTGCCCGAATCTGTTGATATTACAATGAAAGGAAGAGTTACCAAAGCTGTCGCACAAATGCTGAAAGCAGAAGTTGTGATGTATCAGAACGATGAAAGCCGTTATGCTGAAGTCTTGTCGGATATGCGCTCTATTATATCTTCTCAGTTGTATAGTCTGCATGATGATTTTGCTGGAATGTGGGAAGATGCAGGCGAATGGTGTGAAGAATCCATTTGGGAAATAAACTATCACGATCTGAATGCTCAGCGTAGCTGGGGAAATCCGATCGCTGCCGGTGGTACAGTTCTTCCTACTCTGATCGGAATAAACGAATGTAAAGATGAAAAGTTTGCAGGCGGATGGGGATTTGGTACCGTGAATCCGGACTTGTATAATTCTTACGACGATGATGACCAGCGTAAGGACGGCGGTATTTTGAATTTTGCAAAATATCAAGAAACTCATCCGAATGCTTCGTATACACCGCGCTATGAAGATACTGGTTATTTCTTGTTGAAATATTTACCTCGCCAGGGTGGAAATAGTCAGTGTACGGGTGACAAGGACTTGAATTATAGAAATAACTTACGTGTATACCGTTATGCTGAAACATTATTGAATGCAGCCGAACTGATATTGCGTACTGGAGGCGATACTGCCGAGGCACAAAATTATCTGGATCAGGTAAGAGCCAGAGCTTATCGTACTACTGTAGAAAATTTGGGAGCTCATAAGGTTGTTGCCAATATTGATAATGTTTTGGAAGAAAGACATCTTGAATTGTATGGTGAAGGTAAGCGTTTCTGGGATCTGGTACGTTCAGGAAAAGCTAATGAGGTTTTAGGAAGTCGTGGTTATAAAGATAACAAAAAGTATTTACCTATACCGTCTAGTGAAATCGATAAGTCTGCTGGAACTTTGACACAGAATCCATATTAATCACAATGAGGAAAGGCTTTTCAGTGATTTATATCATTGGAATGCCTTTCCTGAAATGTAAATAATTTGTTTATGAAAAATAAAATATACTTACTGTCGGCTTCTCTTATGGTGGCGACATTTTCTTTTTTTTCTTGTGTTTCATCCGGAGAAAAGGAAACAGGAAAAGATGAGATAGAGAAAAAGGTCGAGAATCTGTTAGGGAAGATGACACTTCAGGAGAAAATCGGCCAAATGAACCAGCTGAGTCCGTATGGTAGTGAGGAAGAAATGTATGCTTTGGTCAAAGAAGGAAAAGTTGGTTCGTTTCTGAATATTGTAAATGCGGAAGTCGCAAATAAGATACAGAAGACAGCCGTAGAGCAGTCACGGCTGGGTATTCCCGTACTGATGGCACGTGATGTTATTCATGGATATAAAACAATTTTTCCGATTTGTTTAGGACAGGCTGCTTCTTTTAACCCGGATCTGGTTCGTGAGTCTGCCAGAGTTGCCGCTATTGAGGCTTCTGCCGATGGTATACGATGGACGTTTGCTCCGATGATTGATGTATCCCGTGATCCACGTTGGGGAAGAATTGCCGAAAGCTGTGGTGAAGACCCTTATCTTACAGCTGTATTGGGAAAAGCTATGATTGAAGGTTTCCAGGGAGATTCACTGAATGATCCGACTTCTATTGCTGCATGTGCAAAACATTTTGTAGGATATGGAGCTGCGGAAAGTGGAAGAGATTATAACTCAACCTTCTTGCCGGAACGCTTGTTGCGTAACGTATATCTTCCGCCTTTTGAAGCAGCAGCAAAAGCTGGATCTGCAACTTTTATGACATCTTTTAATGACAATGATGGAGTGCCTTCTACCGGTAATAAGTTTATTTTAAAGAATGTCTTGCGGGAAGAATGGAAGTACGATGGAATGGTTGTTACCGATTGGGCTTCTGCTACCGAAATGATTACTCATGGCTTTTGTAAAGACGCTGCCGATGCTGCAAAAAAATCACTTGATGCAGGAGTCGATATGGATATGGTTAGTGGAGCTTTTTCTGGCAACTTGGAAAATCTGGTGAAAGAGAATAAAATATCCGAAAAACAGATCGATGAGGCGGTTCGTAACATCTTGCGCTTAAAATTCCGATTGGGCTTGTTTGAAAATCCTTATGTTTCTACTCCACAATCAGTAAAATATTCACCAGAACATTTGGCTAAGGCAAAACAGGCTGTAGAACAGTCGGTTATTCTTTTGAAAAATACAAATCAGACATTGCCTTTAAATGCTGACGAAGTACATACAGTAGCTGTCGTTGGTCCTTTGGCCGATGCTCCTCATGATCAGATGGGAACTTGGGTATTTGATGGAGAAAAAGCACATACGCAGACTCCTTTGGCTGCATTGCGTGCTGTATATGGCGATAAGGTGCGTATTATTTATGAACCGGCACTGGCATATAGCCGCGACAAACAGACAACAGGATTGGCAAAAGCTGTCAATGCAGCTAAGCAAGCTGATGTCGTATTGGCTTTTGTAGGTGAAGAATCCATTTTATCAGGTGAGGCTCATTCTCTGGCCGATTTGAACTTGCAAGGTCTGCAATCGGAACTGATAGAAAAATTGTCACAGACAGGAAAACCTCTTGTTACTGTTGTTATGGCAGGCCGACCACTGACAATAGCTAAAGAAGTAGAAGAATCGGATGCTGTACTTTATGCTTTCCATCCGGGTACAATGGGAGGACCTGCTTTGGCTGATATCTTGTTCGGAAAGGTGAATCCAAGCGGAAAAACACCTGTTACATTTCCTAAGATGGTAGGTCAGCTTCCAATGTATTATGCTCACAATAATACCGGACGACCGGCATTGGAGAAAGAAATGTTGCTTGATGAAATTCCGATGGAAGCAGGACAGACTTCAGTGGGATGCCGTTCTTTCTTCCTTGATGCAGGTTCTACACCATTATTCCCATTTGGATATGGTTTGTCATATACGACATTCAGTTATGGTAATCTGAAGATTGTTTCGAGCAAATTGACGGTCAGTGATACATTGAAAGTTTCTGTTGAATTGAAAAATACCGGACGTTATGAAGGTACAGAGGTTGTACAGTTATATGTGCAAGATAAAGTTGGCTCTGTAACCAGACCGGTGAAAGAGTTGAAGCGCTTCCAGCGTGTCAATTTACAGCCTGGTGAATCTAAGCAGGTTATGTTTGATTTGCCGGTATCAGAATTGGCTTTTTGGAATATAGATATGAAGAAGGTAGTTGAACCGGGCGACTTTAAATTGTGGGTAGCTTCCGATAGTCAGGGAGGCTTGACAACTGAGTTTAATGTCGCAGAATAAATATAGGAGCTTTTTTTATGATAAAACAGATTATAGCACTCACTTTGGCCGGATGTTTATTTTCTTGCCAGCAATCTCAAAAGGAAGTTGAAAATCAACTGGATGAGAATAAATTTGTACATATTGAAGGTGCCTGTCTGATAGAACCGGATGGAGATACCTTACACATAAAAGGTACTAATTTGGGAAACTGGTTAAATCCTGAAGGATATATGTTTGGTTTCACCAATACCAATTCTGCCAGAATGATTAACCAGATGTTTTGTGAACTGGTAGGACCTGATTTTACGGCTGATTTTTGGAAACAGTTTAAAGACAATTATATAACTCGTCGTGATATAGAGTTTATTGCCGGTTTGGGAGCAAATACAATCCGTCTTCCGTTCCATTACAAGCTATTTACTGATGAAGATTATATGGGACTGACAGCGGAACAAGATGGATTTGCACGTGTTGACAGTGTTGTTAACTGGTGTAGAGATAATAAATTGTATTTGATCTTGGATATGCACGATGCTCCGGGCGGACAGACTGGCGACAATATTGACGATAGTTATGGTTATCCCTGGTTATTCGAAAGTGAACGTAGCCAGCAGTTATTCTGTGATATCTGGAGAAACATAGCTGAAAGGTATAAAAATGAACCTGTAATATTAGGTTATGAACTGATAAATGAGCCGATTGCTCCGTATTTCGATAACATGGAGGAGTTGAATGGTAAATTGGAAGCTTTGCATAAGCGTGCTGTCAAGGCAATACGTGAAGTCGATACCAACCATATCATATTATTGGGAGGTTCTCAATGGAATGGCAACTTTAAGCCGTTTAAGGATGCCAAATATGATGATAAACTGATGTATACCTGTCATCGTTATGGCGGAGCTCCTACGAAAGAAGCAATTCAGGAATTCATAGCTTTTCGCGATAGTGTAAATTTACCTATGTATATGGGAGAGATAGGACATAATACTTCAGAATGGCAGTCATCTTTTTGCAAAGTCATGGAAGAAAATAATATAGGATGGACATTCTGGCCTTATAAGAAAAAGGATGACTCGTGTATAATGGGAATCCAGATGCCTGATAACTGGAATCATATTGTTGCCTTTTCTGAATCTCCCAGAGGCAGCTATGCCGAAATTCGTAAGGCACGTCCTGATCAGCAGATGGTACGGAAAGCGATGAATGATTTCATTCAGAATTGTAAGAAAGAAAATTGCATACCTCAAAAGGAATATATTCACTCGTTAGGTTTTAGTTTTCAATAGTTGAAATAGTTCTTGAAATATCATAAAACATTTAATATCATGAAAAAACAAATATTGTTAGGTGCGTTGGCGTTTGTTCTGTTTGCCTCTGTTTCGGCGCAGTCTGTCGATACACCTGTTTATTTAGATGATACAAAGCCTGTTGAGTTACGTGTTGAAGATGCCTTGTCCAGAATGACATTGGAAGAGAAAATTGCTATGATTCATGCTCAGTCTAAGTTCTGTTCTCCCGGTGTTTCCCGCTTGGGTATTCCTGAGATCTGGTGTACTGACGGACCTCATGGTATTCGTCCGGAGGTTTTGTGGGACGAATGGGATCAGGCCGGATGGACAAACGATTCATGTGTTGCTTTTCCGGCATTAACATGTCTGGCTGCGACCTGGAATCCTGACATGGCTTTGTTGTATGGCAAGAGTATCGGTGAAGAGGCTCGCTATCGAAATAAAACTATTTTATTAGGACCGGGCGTAAATATTTATCGTACACCCTTGAATGGACGTAACTTTGAATATATGGGAGAAGATCCTTATCTGAGCAGCAAGATGGTGGTTCCTTATGTACAAGGGGTTCAAAGTAATGGCGTTGCTGCCTGTGTAAAGCATTATGCTCTGAATAATCATGAAGTCAATCGCCATACAACAAATGTAATTGTCGATGACAGAGCTTTGTATGAGATTTATCTGCCTGCCTTTAAAGCTGCGGTGCAAGAAGGTCATGCATGGAGTATCATGGGAGCGTATAATCTTTATAAAGACCAGCATTGCTGCCATAATCAATATCTTCTGAATGATATATTGAAAGGTGAATGGGGATTTGACGGAGTTGTTGTCAGCGACTGGGGTGGTACTCACGATACTGACGAGGCCATTACTAACGGTTTGGACTTAGAGTTCGGAAGTTGGACCAACGGACTGTCGAACGGAGCAAGTAATGCTTATGACAATTATTATCTGGCTAAAGCTTATCTGGATAAGATTAAATCGGGTGAATATACAACCAAAGAGCTGGATGAGAAAGTTCGTCGCATCCTTCGTCTTTCATTCCGTACGACAATGAACCGCAATCGTCCTTTCGGGTCTATGGGAAGTCCTGAGCATTTTGATGCGGCCCGTACCATTGCAGAAGAAGGTATCGTGTTGCTCCAGAATAAAGGAAATGTGCTTCCGATTGATTTGAATAAAGCTGCAAAAATTGCAGTAATTGGCGAGAATGCATTGAAGATGATGACCGTTGGCGGAGGTAGCTCTTCTTTGAAGGTAAAACATGAAATTTCACCACTCGATGGCTTGAAAAAGAGAGTTGCCGGCAAGGCAGAAGTTCTTTTTGCAAGAGGATATGTCGGAGATGCCAGTGGCGAATACAACGGAGTTGTTACAGGACAGGATTTGTCAGATAACCGTTCGCCGGAAGAACTGATTGCTGAGGCTGTCAGCCTGGCAAAAGAATGCGATTATGTAATCTTCTTTGGTGGTTTAAATAAAAGTGCAGGCCAGGATTGTGAAGATGCAGACCGTGCACAGCTGGGATTGCCCTACGGACAAGATCAGCTGATAGAAGCTTTGTCAAAAGTGAACAAAAACTTGATTGTCGTAAACATATCGGGTAATGCCGTTGCTATGCCTTGGGTGAAATCTGTGCCGTCTATTGTTCAGGCATGGTTTTTAGGCAGTGAAGCCGGAAGCGCCATAGCATCTGTCCTTTTGGGAGATGTCAATCCTTCAGGTAAACTTCCTTTTACCTTCCCTGTTTGTCTGGAAGATGTTGGAGCTCATAAATTGGGTGAATATCCTGGTGTAAAGAGAGAGAACGAGAATATCTGGGATGCGAAATACAATGAAGGTATTTTTGTGGGTTACCGTTGGTTCGATAAGGAAAATATTAAGCCTTTGTTTGCTTTTGGACATGGATTAAGTTATACTCAGTTTGAATACGGCAAAGTTACGCTGGATTCTAAAGAAATGACTCAGGATGGAAAAATTGTGCTGACACTCCCTGTTACCAATGTAGGCAAGAGAGAAGGAGCAGAAATCGTTCAGCTTTATATTTGTGATAAAAAGAGCTCACTTTCTCGTCCGGAAAAAGAATTAAAAGGTTTCTGTAAAGTCAAACTGGCTGCTGGAGAAACTAAAACAGTTTCTTTTACAATAGACAAATCGTCTTTGAGCTTTTTTGATGATGAGCAGCATAAATGGGTTGCAGAACCTGGAAAATTTGAGGCTGTTATAGCTGCTTCTGCGGAAGATATAAAGTCGAAAACCGTATTTGAATTGAAATAAGTTTTTAGTTAATCTTTGCAGATAAATATGTTCTTCCCTCTTTCGGCTTTGTGATGCGAAGCTGGAAGGGGGAAGTTTTTTAAGGGAAGGGTTTGGTCTGCTCAAAATGGGAGTTTATTTTCTTTGTAACAGGATTAAAGCTAGAAGAGATGACTTTTAAAATTAGGTGCTAAAAAATACGCAGTAAATTTTCAGCTATAAAAAGTTGTATATTGATTCGTGATATAGTTGTAGTATAGGGTATAACGGGTGGGTTGGAGGTAGAATTAAGTGTTGTTACGCAGAATTTTTATTTATTAAAAAAGATATTTTTTGAATTGAATCCGTTTCTGTTATTCATAGAAGCGGATTTTCTTTTTATGTACTTGCTTCTTGTTTATAATGTTGAATACTAGTGGTTTATAAAATGTGAAATACTATTCTGAATAGTTTCTTTCTTTTTTTGAATAGATATTTTTCCTTGTATTATATACCTTAAATTACTTTTGCGTTGATTGATTTTTACAATCTTAAATTTAATTTATGATTTAAACTTTTTATTTAATGTTTTATGAAAAACTTGATGCATGTAAAACATGGTGGTATCTATTGGATACTGAGTTTTATTCTGGGGCTATCGGCATGTAAAGATAGCATATCAGAAGAAGGGAATATCCCTTATGATCCAAGTCTTCCTGTTGCGATTACAGGTTTTACTCCAGATTCGGGAGCGGTAAAGACACAGATGGTTATTGAAGGTGAGAACTTTGGAACGGATACATCCTTGGTTAAGGTTTTCATTGGCGGCAAAAAGGCTGTATTGATAAGTGCGAAAAGTAACTTTATCTACTGTATGGTTCCTGCAAAAAGTTATGAAGGAACTGTATCTGTTACGGTTGGTGATCAAACAGCTACAGCTTCTGAGAAATTTCACTATAATAGAGAAATGATGGTCAGTACGCTGTATGGAAAAGTGCGTGATGATGGTAAATATGATGTGGTAGATGGAGCTTTTGATGAATCATTTATAAATTATTATGGTGTACAAGAACCTACATGGTTCTCGTTTAATCCGAATGATTCAACAGAACTTTATATGTCGCAGGATAACGGAAAACCAATTCGTATTTTTGATTTAGACGAGAAGGTTGTTCGTACAGGTTTGACGACCGGTGAAGCTGGTATTGGTCGTATGAGAACCCTTTCGTGGACTGCGGATGGTGATACATTGATAGTAGCCAGTGATGATGGCGGCGGCGGCGATAATGACAAGGATCGTAAGAGTGCGATTTATGTTACAAAAAATGGAAACGGAGAATTTAGAAATGCTGGAGTGTTAGCTGCCGGAAGACAGTGTAACGGAGTAGCAATTCATCCGGTTAACCATGAAATGTATTATAATAATTTCTCGAAAGGTGTACTTTATCGTTTCGACTATCATAAATGGGGAGTAGGACCTGAGAACTGTATGGCACATCGCGAATATATTACTACTATTCAAGATAATGAATGGGAGTTTAATATTGTGATTCATCCTAGTGGAGACTATGCTTATCTTGTTGTAATCAACCGTCATTATATCATGCGTATGAATTATGACAAAGCGAAAAAAACATTCGGTGTTCCTTATCTTATAGCTGGTGGAGTAGGTCAGAGTGCATGGGTAGATGGTGTAGGAGCTAATGCTCGTTTGAACTCTCCTTATCAAGGTGTCTTTGTTAAAAATCCGGAGTATGTAAAAGCTAATAAGAGTGACGTATATGATTTCTATTTTACAGATTCAGGTAACCATTGTGTTCGTGTGTTAACTCCGGAAGGTGTTGTTACAACGTATGCAGGTCGTGGTAGTGCAAACCTTAATAATGAGGCTAGGGGATATGTAGATGGAACACTACGTGGTGAGGCTCGTTTCAATAATCCTCGTGGATTGGCATACGATGAGCAAAATAATGTGTTTTATGTGGGGGATATGGATAATCATATTATCCGTAAAATTGCTATGGAGGATGAAGATAGTGCACATGAGTCGGATGAAGAGGAGATTAGTGCAGAGAATACAGTAAGTAATAAATGAAAAACACGGATAAAATGAAAAATATTATCACATTTCTTTTGGTGTTCTTCACCGCTACAACTGTTTGGGCTGAAAAAGTTATCGTATCGGGAACAGTTGTTGATTCAAATAAAGAGCCGCTGATAGGTGTAAACGTAACAGTAAAAGATGCTCCTGGACTGGGTACAATTACCGATATTGATGGTCGTTATCGGATTGAAATAGATGCATATAGCACTTTGTTGTTTTCATATATTGGATTTGATACTTATAAGGTATTGATCAAGGAAAACATGAAAGTGGTAAATGTCCAGATGAAGGAATCTTCGAATAATGTTATCGATGAAGTCGTTATTACAGGTACTGGTGCACAGAAAAAAATCAGTGTTACCGGTGCTATTACAACTGTCGGAGTAAAGGAACTTCAAACAGCTCCGGGCGGAAACTTGTCAAACGCCTTGGCAGGTAATGTTCCTGGTATTATGGCTATGCAGACTTCTGGTCAGCCGGGACAAAATACTTCTGAGTTCTGGATACGTGGTATCTCTACATTTGGTGCAAATACGTCTGCTTTGGTATTGGTTGATGGATTTGAGCGTGATTTGGATGATGTAAATATTGAAGATATTGAATCTTTTTCTGTATTGAAGGATGCCTCTGCAACAGCTATTTATGGTTCACGAGGTGCAAATGGTGTTGTATTGATTACGACTAAACATGGTGGTGCTGGTAAAATCAATATTGATGCGAAGGTGGAAACTTCTTATAATACCCGTACTATTACACCTGAATTTGTAGATGGTATTACCTATGCAAATATGATGAATGAAGCACGTATTACTCGTAACCAGGAACCTATTTACTCTCCTGGAGAATTGGAAATTTTACGCAGAGGACTGGACCCGGATCTTTATCCGAATGTTGACTGGATGGGTATGCTGCTGCGTGACGGAGCTATGCAATATCGTGCGAACTTGAATCTGAACGGTGGTGGATCTACTGCTAGATATTTCGTGTCTGTCAGCTATTTGCAGGAAAATGGTATGTATAATACGGATGAAGCTCTCCGGAAGGACTATAACACTAATACAAATGCAGGAACATGGAATTATCGATTGAACACTGATATTGATATTACTAAGACAACATTGTTGAAAGTTGGTGTATCTGGATCATTAAGAAAATGGAATGAACCTGGATTGTCTGGAGATATATGGAAATCTTTGATGTATCAGAATCCTATCAGTATTCCTGTTATGTATTCAAACGGTTATGTACCGGCTTATGGAAGGGGAGAACAGACTAACCCATGGGTACTGGCTACTCAGACTGGTTATAAAGAACATTGGGAAAATACAGTTCAGACTAATATCACGCTGGAGCAGAAGTTGGATTTTATCACTAAAGGATTGAGATTTGTTGGACGCTTTGGCTTTGATACATGGAATAAAACGAATATTGACCGTATTAAATGGCCTAAACAGTGGAAAGCACAGCGTCAGCGTGATGAGTATGGAAATTTAGTCTTTACTCAGGTTTCGGATGAACAGCTGATGACACAGAGCAGTTCTTCTGAGGGTAATCGTAAAGAAGTATTCGAAGCTGAGTTACATTACGATCGTGCCTTTAATGAGCATCACATTGGTGGATTGGTTAAGTTTAATTATGATACTCAGGTAGCTACAGTAAATATTGGTGATGATATTAAGAATGGTATAGCCAGACGTCATATGGGATTGGCTGGACGTTTCAGTTATAATTGGAAGTTCCGTTATTTTGCTGATTTCAATTTTGGATACAATGGATCTGAAAACTTTGCCGATGGTCATAGATTCGGTTTCTTCCCAGCTTTTTCTGTAGCTTGGAATGTGGCAGAAGAACCATGGATTAAAAAAATAGCTCCTTGGTGTAATATGTTTAAGTTACGTTACTCTTGGGGTAAAGTAGGTAATGATAATTTAAATATTGGAGGTACTCAATATCGCTTCCCGTATCTTTACACAATTGGTGATGGAGGAAGTTATCAGTGGGGAGATTACTCCTACGATCGTAATTATGTCGGATTGAAATATACAGATGTAGCTTCTGTAGGAGCTACTTGGGAAGTTGCTACCAAACATGATGTGGGTGTAGACCTTTCACTCTTCAATGATAAGTTTACTGCAACAGTCGATTATTTCCATGAACAGCGAGATGGAATCTGGATGGAACGTAAATATCTGCCTGCTATTATTGGTCTTTCGGGTATCACTCCAAGAGCAAATGTTGGTAGCGTATTGTCTGAAGGTTTTGATGGTAATTTTGCATATCGCCAGAAAATAGGAAAAGTTGATATAACTGTACGAGGTAATATCACATATAGCAAGAATACTGTTCTGGAAAAAGATGAAGAAAACAATGTATATCCATACCAGATGGAAGAAGGTTATCGAGTAGATCAGGCTAAAGGATTGATAGCTTTGGGACTTTTCAAGGATTATGATGATATTCGTAATAGCCCGAAACAGGAATTTGGAACAGTACAGCCGGGAGATATTAAATATAAGGATGTAAATGGTGATGGTGTAGTAAATGATGGCGACCGTGTAGCTATTGGAGCTACTACCAGACCGAATATGATTTATGGTTTTGGTATTTCTGGTACATGGAAAGGATTTGACTTGAACGTTCACTTCCAGGGTGCAGGAAAGAGTTCATTCTTTATTGATGGTCCTACTGTCTATGCATTCAGTTCAGGTGAATGGGGTAATGTGCTGAAGGATGTGGCCGAATCTGACCGCTGGATTTCTGCTGACATATCAGGTAATCCTGCAACAGAAAACCCGAATGCAGAATATCCGCGTTTGTCATTTGGAGGAAACAGTAATAACTACCGTGCTTCTACATTCTGGTTGCGTGACGGTTCATATTTGCGTTTGAAGACATTGGAGTTTGGTTATACACTTCCCAAGCAGATTGTAAATAAAATCATGTTCAATAATATACGTGTATTCTTCCGTGGAAGCAATATTCTGACATTCTCTAAGTTTAAACTTTGGGATCCGGAATTGCATAGCTCAACAGGTACAGAATATCCATTGTCTAGAAGCTTAACATTTGGTTTAACTGTTAATATTTAATCTTGTCTTATGAAAAATAAATATCTATTATATTCTGCACTTTTTTTGCTCTCAATGTCTTCTTGCGAAGATAAACTGGATGCAGACCGGTACTTTGGAGATCGTATGACTATTGAAAAAGTGTTTGCCGACCGTGATTATTCGGAAAGATGGTTATCTGATGCTTACTCACATCTTATAGGTGTCAATGCGGATGTATCAAGTAAGGGTTTTACGATGTATTGCTTTGCAGACGATATGTATTTTGGTGACCGTGATGATAAATATAAAAAATGGAAGAATGGTGAGTATGATGAAGGATGGGAACAAGGTCCATGGGGAGAATGCTATACCGGTATCTACCAAGCTTCAGTTTTTATACATAATATAGATCGTAATACAAAATTTACAGAAGAAGAACGTGCTGACTATAAGGCACAGGCTCGTTTTGTACGTGCCTATTATTATTGGCTGTTGTTGCGTAAATATGGACCTATACCTATTATGCCTGATGAGGGTATGGATTTTACACAAGAGTATGAAGATTTGGCTGTAGCACGCTCCAGCTATGATGAAGTGGCTAATTTTATTGCATCAGAAATGCAAATTGCAGCAAAAGACTTACCATTGGAGAGAGGTCCTTTAGCAATCGCTCGTCCTACTCGAGGAGCAGCTCTGGCTGCACGTGCTAAAGTATTGCTGTATGCTGCGAGCCCTATTAATAATCCTCATCCGAGTGATACTGAAAAATTCAGTGATATGGTAAATTTCGATGGAAAACATCTGATTGCACAGGAGTATGATGAAACTAAATGGGCAAGAGCTGCAGCTGCTGCTCTTGATGTGATGGAATTGCTTGGAAATCAGGCTAACGGGAGAAGATATGACCTTTATCACTTGGGAAGACGTACTTCTGGTTCTGTTGGATATCCTGTGACGATTGAACCGTATAAGGACGGAGATTTTTCTGAGCATACTTGGCCTGATGGATGGCAGGATATTGATCCGTTTGAATCTTATCGCTCATTGTTTGACGGAGAAGTAAGTGCTTCTGATAATTATGAGTTGATTTTTACACGTGGTCAGAACCAGTCTTCAGAAGGAGTTGATATAATGGTAGTACACCAATTGCCAACTAGTGCGACTGGTTGGAATACGCATGGTTTGACTCAAAAAATGTGTGATGCTTATTACATGAATGACGGTTCGGATTGTCCTGGAAAAGACCTTGAAATAGGAGGTGCTAATGGTACTGTACGTGAAACGGGATTTGTTGATGAAACAAATCAGGAAAACTATCCGGAATTGGGTGAACATCGTATTGGCGTTTCTTTACAATATGTGCAGCGTGAACCACGATTCTATGCTTCAGTCGCTTATAATGGATCAACCTGGTTCTTGCTGAACGAATCGAATGATGCAAACAGAAATCAGCAGGTATTTTATTATCGTGGTATGGGTAATGGATATAACAATAATAATGCTTTCTGGTTGCGTACCGGTATTGGCGTTAAAAAGTTTGTACACCCTTATGACACTCATGAAAATAGAGATATGGGTAGAATACGTCGAAAAGCAGAACCTGCTATTCGCTATGCTGAAATATTATTGATTTATGCTGAGGCTTTAAATGAGCTTGATGGGTCACATAATATAGAGTCATGGGATGGAAGCAAGACTTATACCATAAAGCGTGATATAAATGAAATGAAAAAAGGTATTCGTCCTATCCGTTGCCGTGCTGGTATTCCGGACTATACAGCTGCCGAATATGCAAGTAAAGATTTGTTCCGGGAAAAAATTAAACGGGAACGTATGATTGAGCTGATGGGAGAAGGACATAGATATTATGATTTGCGCCGATGGAAAGATGCAGAAAAAGAAGAATCTCAACCTATTTATGGCTGCAATACGTTGATGACAGAGCAGTATAAAGATTTGTTCCATATTCCGGTAGTGGTACCTTCGTTGCCTACTAACTTTTCACGGAAAATGTATTTCTGGCCTATTAGTCATAGTGAATTAAAACGTAACCGTTTATTGACTCAGAATCCAGGATGGACATATAATGATTAATTAACTATAAACAGAAAAATAATGAAAAAGATATATTCTTATATTATTCTATTGCTTGTTTCATTTTGTTGGGTTTCCTGCAATAATGAATGGGAAGATGAACAGTACGAGCAGTATGTATCGTTTAAGGCCCCCATTGGTTCTAATGGCGTAACTGATATTTATATTCGCTATAAGAAAGATGGAAAGGTTACCTATCAGCTTCCGGTTATCATAAGTGGTTCAACCTTTAATGAGAAAGATTTGAATGTGAAGGTCGAAGTAGATAATGATACGTTGGGAATCTTGAATAATGAACGTTTTGGTCGTGAAGATTTATATTTCTTACAGCTTACACCTGAGCATTATAATTTCCCTGGTACAGTAAATGTACCGCAGGGAGTTTCTGTTATCACATTGCCTGTTGATTTTGACCTTACGGGAATTAATATGGTTAGAAGCTGGGTCTTGCCTCTGACCGTTGTAGATGAGCCGGGAACATATCTTGGTCATCCTCGTAAGAATTATGCCAAGGCTTTGTTGAACATTAAGCCGTTTAACGATTATTCTGGTACATATAGTACAACTACTTTGCAAACATTTATTTCGAATGAAGATGGTAGTTACGATCAAGCCAATCCGATTGTGAGAAATACCCGAACAGGACAGGTGGTAGATGAAAATACTATTTTCTTTTATGCCGGTGCCATGGAAGAGGACTTGATAAATCGTGAAGATTATAAGGTAAACTTTTACTTTAATCCTGAAACAAAAATGGTTGAACTGTCTACTAAAAATGAAAACCTGAAATTAGAGCAGTTAAAGAAAGACCAGGCAGCATATACCATTGCAGAGATTATGGATGAAGAACTTCCTTATTTGAAACACAGATATGTAATATTTAATATTGAATATACATTTGTCGATTATACATCTGTTGAGGGTAGAGAAATCCCATATCATGTAAAAGGAACAATGACTCTTGAACGTAAGATTAATACTCAGATTCCTGATGAGGATCAAGCTATTGAATGGTAAAGTTTTCATTATCATCATATAAATAATTTTTTTAATAGCGGATTTAATTGTTTTGAACTGTAAATTCTATTTTTTGAACAATTATTTCCGCTATTTTTTATCATTACGGCATACTTTTGCATCATAGGATTGAAAGATTTACAAAATGACTTTGAATCGGTTGTGGATTCAATCGGTTGTTTTTTTAGAAACAAGAACATTAATTAATTTAATACCAAAATAAGTAAAAACAATGAAGAAACTTACAGCTACAACCTTGTTTGCTATGGGGCTGTTTGCCCAGCTTCAGGCAACAGATTTATTTACTCCTGTACAAAAAACAGATTTAAGACTTCCTTCTGTGCCTTTAATAACTTCTGATCCTTATCTTTCTATTTGGTCGCCTTATGATAAGTTAAATGAAGGTACAACCAGACATTGGACTAATGATGAAAAATCACTTATTGGTGCTGTGCGTGTAGATGGAAAAGTGTATCGTTTCATGGGAAAACAGGCACTTGAATCTTTATTGCCTATGGCCGGAAGTGAAGAATGGGAAGGTAATTATACTTTTGATGCACCTCAAGGTGAATGGACAGCTGTGAATTATAATGCCGAAGGCTGGAAAAAAGGAAAGGGAGCTTTCGGTACAAATGACATGCCTGTTGTACGAACGAGCTGGAATACGAAAGATATTTGGGTACGTCGTGAGTTTAATTTGAATGATGTTCCGGCAGATACTCCTATTTATCTTAAATACTCACACGATGATGTCTTTGAATTGTATCTCAATGGAGAAAAACTGGTTGCTACCGATTATTCATGGAAGAATAATGTTGTTTTGGAATTATCAGACAAGGTACGTGCTAAAATGCGCGAAGGAAAGAATGTCATCGCTGCACATTGCCATAATACAACCGGAGGAGCGTATGTCGATTTTGGATTATATACAACTAATAAAGAAACAGCCGGATTTGAAAATATCGCTATACAAAAGTCGGTAGACGTATTGCCAACTCAGACTTATTATACTTTTACATGTGGACCGGTAGAGCTGGATGTTGTATTTACTGCTCCTATGTTGATTGATGATCTTGATTTGATTTCTACTCCTATCAACTATATCTCTTATCAAGCCACATCTACTGATAAGAAAAATCATGATGTTCAAGTTTATATTGAGACAACTCCACAGCTTACTATTAATGAGATGACTCAGCCAACCAGAGCACAAGTTATTAAGAAAAACGGAATCAGTTATGTGCAGGCTGGTAGTATCGATCAGCCTATTACAGGTCGTAAAGGCGATTTGATTTGCATAGACTGGGGATATGCTTATTTGGCAGGTAATAATGGTGCCAATACTTCTGTGAGTTTGGGCGACTATGTCGACATGAAGGCTGTTTTTGCAAGTAAAGGTGAATTGATGCCTGGACAAAATGAGGTAGTTACGCGTAATGCCGATGAAATGCCGGCTATGGCTTATTCTGAAGATCTGGGAAATGTTTCATCTACAGGAAAGAGTGGCTTCATGATGATCGGATACGATGACGTATATTCAATCGAATACATGTATGAACGTCGTATGGCATATTGGAAACATGATGGCAAGGTTTCTATTTTTGATGCGTTTGAACGTGCAAAACAAAATTATCAGAATGTAATGGAACGTTGCCGTGATTTTGATGCTATGATCATGAAAGATGCAGAGAAAGCTGGAGGTAAAAAATATGCTGAAATTTGTGCTGCTTCATATCGTCAGGTAATGGCTGCTCATAAATTGTTTACCGACAAAGAAGGTAATTTAATGTTCTTCTCTAAAGAAAACAACAGTAATGGATGTATTAATACTGTAGATTTAACATATCCTTCTGCTCCTTTGTTCCTTGCTTATAATCCTGATTTGCAAAAAGCAATGATGACAAGTATTTTCGAATATAGTGCAACTGGCAGATGGAATAAACCTTTCCCTGCTCATGATTTAGGAACTTATCCTATTGCTAATGGTCAGGTTTACGGAGGTGATATGCCGATAGAAGAAGGTGGTAATATGGTTATTCTGGCTGCTGCTATAGCTAAAGCTGAAGGTAACGCAAATTATGCTAAAAAGTACTGGGATTTACTTACTATCTGGACTGATTATTTGGTTGAATATGGTCAGGATCCGGAAAACCAGCTTTGTACAGATGACTTTGCAGGACATTGGGCACATAATGCCAATCTTTCTGTAAAAGCTATTATGGGAGTTGCCGGATATAGTGAAATGGCTAAGATGCTGGGCCTGAACAATGTGGCAGACGAGTATGCAGAAAAAGCAAAGAAGATGGCTCAGAAATGGATGGAAATGGCAGGAGAAAACGATCATTACCGTTTAGCTTTCGACCGTGCTAATACTTGGAGTCAGAAATATAATATGGTTTGGGATAAAATGTGGGGATTGAATATTTTCCCAGGTGTTATCGATAAGGAAATCAACTATTATCTGACAAAACAAAATGCTTTTGGTCTGCCTTTGGATAGCCGTAAGGAATATACTAAGTCCGACTGGATTATGTGGACTGCTGCAATGGCTTCTGATATGGAAACTTTCCAGAAGTTTGTAGATCCTTTGTATAAATATATCAATGAAACTCCTTCTCGTGTTCCTATCAGTGACTGGCATCATACAGATAGCGGAGAATGGGTAGGATTCCGTGCTCGTTCTGTAATAGGTGGATACTGGATGAAAGTCCTGATGGATAAAATGTTGGTAAAATAATCTCATCTGTTATTCTTAAAAAAGTCTGTATAAATTCTGTTTTGATAACTTATCATGGAGTTTATACAGACTTTATTGTTTGAAAAATACTTTTTTCATACGTAAATATTAAGCGTCCTACACACAAAGTAGGACAGGTTTATACTAA